>MDTB01161479.1_pt1 | contig 16778 bp, 16 predicted proteins | sample 811161 | NCBI WGS metagenome assembly MDTB01 (sample SAMN05326650, study PRJNA326480) | marine metagenome | isolation source: seawater | place: Mediterranean Sea | collected 2009
AAATTTCATATTTAATTCATTAAATAAATTAAAATCTGAGCATATTTTAAAATTTGTATCATAATCTGGATGGTTCCGATGCAATATTACTCCTTGATGGCAATAATGAGTATTAAACAATTTACTTTTTGCATATTTAAGTCCTTTATTAATGCTCCAGGTATAAACTGGCATAGTAAGATTTTTAGATAGATGACTAAGAGGATTGCCAATGACCCAGTCTCCACCATTTAAGTACCACAAATACTTAGAAGACGCCTTAGAATGAGCCCTATTCATGGCGTCATAAATTCCATTATCCTTCTCATTAAAATAATTAATTTTAAATTTCTTTTTTAATTGAATAATTAAAAATTCTACGTCTGAATTTATATTGGATGATCCATCTTGAATAATTATTTCATTAAAGGCAATTTTATTATTTTTAATTGAGAAAAGTGTTTTGAAAAGTCCAGATGGATCATTTTTTGTAACTATAATAATTGAAACATCCATTAGTCTATACAATTTCCCGTTGCTAGACTTACGAAACAGCCAGTAGATCTATATAATATGGATAAAACGTTTGGTGCAATTGATGCAATAACAAATAATATCATCCAGCTTATATGCTTAATTGAGATTGGCTTAATATATATAAGTTGTGATCCAGCCATTGACATAAAGATGGCTTGTATGAAGTATAATGCAACAGATAATCTGATAAAACCGTCACCATAGAAAATAATAGGCATGAGTAATGCAGTGTAAAAAATGATCGCAAAAAAAATAATGTTTAAGATATTTACTTTAAAAGTATTATAAAAATAATTTTTTTCATAAATAAACATTATTAAAATTGTTTGAGTTATAAAAAAAATAAATCTTATTTCATTTCCTACTCTATTAACTAAATACTCATTAGACACACTTTCATATTCAATGAAAAATGTTTGCAATATCAAATTAAGTATAAACCCAGAAACTATACCTGAAAAAATTAAAAAAATTATTTTTTGGTTTACTGATAAAATCTTTAAATTAAATTTTAAATTTAAAAAGTAGTAACTAATTACGAATGGAACAAAAAAAAGAGCATTATTTAGTATATGATCATGGAATAGACTTGAAGCATAAATAATTAAAGCACCAATTATTATTCTTTTTTCTAATAAAAATAGGACTCCATAAAAGAAAATTAAGATAGAGATACTCTGCCTTAAATTATTTGTAACTGCTAGAGCAAAGAATATTGATCCAAAAAATATTGCAATTGAAGATAAAAATAATTTTTTATTTTTAATATTTATTTTTCTAAAAATTAAACAAACAAGAATAAAGTAAACCAGTACCCATGAATAATAGGTTCCAAAAGGACCAAAGAAATTTCTAAAAAAAGCGCTGACTGATTTCCAACCTATTTCATAAATATCTGGACTTATAAAATAGGTTAAATAGAATGATAAATCGACAGAATGTTTGTTGGTAAGGTAGGCAACAAAAAATAAAATTATTGTTAATAAAGAAATGACTCTCTTCTCATTAAATAAAAATGCAAAAAAATAAAAAAAATGAGATATTGTCCAAAAAAAAATGGAAACCATTTTTATTTAAGTCCAATTAAATTCAAGCTTATTGGCAAATCTTCTCCCACTTTAATATGATTCTTATCTGACCAATCATTAATTGGGATACCAAATAATTCTTGAGTATTCCACTGACAAATATTCTTAAAACCCACTTGGGTTAAAAGCTTAGATAAATATTTTTCATCATAGCAACTCATGTGCAAATTTTCTTTATAATCTTGTCCGCCATACAATATTGACTGAATTGATGCAATACCTCCAGGATATGATTCATATGCTTTAACAATATTTTTGAAATCAGGAACAGAAATTATAATTTTACCCCCAAATGAAATCTTCTTATAAATTCTATCTAAAAATTTTGATGTTTCCAAATGAGAAATATGTTCCAATACATGACATGCATAAACTGCAGCTAACGTATTGTCCTCAAATTTATCGAATGCCTCCTCACCGCCAATTATATCAACATTAGCTAAAGGTCTAGTATCAATGTTAATCCACCCATCTATACTTATATCTCCACTTCCAAAGTGAATTTTTGGGCCATCCAAAAAATTTTTATTTACTGTATTAGAAATATCATTTTTTCTGAAGGTAATATTAGATGAAAATTTATTAATAATTCTTTTATAAAAATATATTAGTGGATTAGTGATACTCTTCATAATTTAAGCTTTATAATACATTTTTTGATATCAAAAGAAATAGTTGCTATGTAATCTAATTTACTCTTCCGAATAAACCGTTCTTCCTTTAGCTTTATGCCATCTAGGATACAATGAAACTTGATATAAGTCTCTCCAATTATTTGGTATACTTGCTCTATGCATATGTCTTGAAGTATCGACAATTAAGAAATTTCCTTTTTGCCCAATTAATTTTTCTTCGCAATTAAAGTGCTTTATTCCCTTACCTTTTTCAAAACTCCAACGCTCTCGTAATAGTGGCCAGTTTTTAATAGTATCTTTTCGTGTTAAATAGATAAGAGGACCATCATGTTCATCAATATCATTAACTAAAAGAAAAATCTTTAACATTCTATTTCCATCATGAGAGTCCTGATGCCACACATTGGAAATTATGTCATAGGATGCATATTGTTTGTCAATATTGAAATTTCTCCAATACATGGGTGGCTCGAATAGAAAATTTTTACCTAGGTATGACTCAATTAACCCTTGATTCTTTTTTATTATATAGATTGCTGCAGGATGAATTGAATCAGTTTGAATTCTAAAAGTATGAGTTTTTTTTACCTCTTCAGGATTTTTTTTTAATTCATTTTCAAAATAAACTTTTAAATCATTAAAATTATATTCATTTTCTAAAATAATTTGACTTTTGATAGGAATAAATTGACTTTTCAAAAATGAAATATTTGAAAAAAATAAATCTTTTAAAATTTTAGAAATCCTTGATTGACATTTAAATATTAATATTGAAAGCGATACTTCTAATTGAGAAATAAAAAAAAACATTATAGCTTACCAGTTTAAAATTTACTATTTAGTGACGCCCTCTTGTAAATAAAGAACTTTATCATAAAACTCTAAAGTATTCCTTTTGTGTGTAATTGCAATTATTGTTTTGTCATTTCTTGATAAATTTCTTAAATTTGTAAGTACTATTTTTTCTGTTTTATTGTCTAACGATGAAGTAGCTTCATCTAAAATTAATACCTCTCTATTCAAATATAATGCTCTAGCTAGACCAAGCCTTTGAATCTGTCCTCCCGATAATGTTGCTCCATTTTCACCAACAATTGTGTTTAGTCCGTCTTTAAATTTTTCTACATCCTGAAGAAAATTTGCATTTAATAAAGATTTTTTAGCTTTTTCATAATCTATATCTTTTAGATTTGAACCGAAGGCAATATTTTCAAGAATAGTGGCATTTAATAAGTAAATTTTTTGTGAAACATATGCAATTTTTGAATGCCACAAATGACTATTTCTATTATCTAATACAATATCATCTACTTTTACTTTGCCTTGATTTGGTTGAATAAGGCCAACAATTATGTCTAGTAAGGTACTTTTTCCACATCCAGTGGGGCCAAATATACAAAACCATTCATTTTTTTTTATTTCAAAACTGAGATTTTCTATTAATGACTCATGTTTATCGTTATATTTGAAATATATAGAATCGAACAAAATTTTGTTCTCTAGTTTTATATCTTGAAAATTATCTTCGTCTTTTTCAGTTGTGGTTATAACGTTTCTTGGGGTTGAACTTTTTTGCATATCAAGCACATCAACCATTGGCACTAAGTTTGCTTCTATGTTAGCCCAATCTTGATACTCTCTGTTAAATATTGGAATTAATTTTTGAGCTCCAAATATTAATGCTGCTATTTCAGAGAAAAAAAGAAATATATTTAAATCTTGGTTTAAAGTGATTGTAAGTATAATAAAAAAAATTAACATACATATTACAAGTGACTCTATCATAATTCTAGGTGAACTTTGAAATACATTACCCCAGTGCTGAGCATTTCTAAGTTTCCAATCTGACAGAACAAAATTTTCTCTAAAATAATTTTGTTTTTTTAATAATAAAATTTCTCTAAATCCAAACACAGCATTTTTTACAAGAGACACAATTTGATTATTTGCTCTACTATATTCTTCTCCAATTTTATTTAAACGTTCTGAAACAATTCTTATAAAAAAATAATATATAAAAGACAATATCACAAAAACGAGAAAAAAAAGTTTTGTGTTAATGTAAATCAAAGCTCCTGCGATGAATATAGCAATAATTGTCTGACTCACTATATTGATCATTGGCACAATAACAGTGTAGGAAACTTGATTCACTTTCACAGAAATGGCAGAGATTACCTCGCTACTATCAGACTTAACATGATCTAGATAATTTCTCATAAACATGGATTTATATATATTTTCGTTTACGTTATTAATTATCTTTGTACTAAAGCGACTTTGTTTCACTAATAATAATACTCTCATAATTGCACTAAAGATTACAAATATACTAAATAGTGATACAAGCAGGATTAGAAGTTGACTTTTATCATTTATGTTAAAAAATAAATTTACATTAGCTAATAAAGTTTCGCTCCATACATTATCTGTTTCGAGTGTTATTGAAACAATTGGAATTAACATGCCGATGCTAAAAATTTCTAAAAACCCACAAATGACACTCAAAAATATTATCAACGATATACTTAACCACTGATATTTTAGGACTTCTCTATATATTCTTTTGATAATTTTTAACTTATTCATGACTGTTTTATATGAGTGACGTTATATCATTAATTTCATTTATGAATTTAATTTTTTTTTCAGTATCAAGGGCTATTAAGTGTTTTTTTCTTAGTTCTTTCTCTTTTTTTGTGCAACTAAGCATATTTAATATAGAAATAACCTTAGTTTGCTGAGGAGTATTTACTAATGAAGTTGATGCACAACCTATAAGTAACCTAAAATCCTTTTTCACAAATTCATATGGTAAGTAAGGATCAATTTCTTCATAGTTTCTAAACTTAAGATCAAGACGTGCTCCAGGACGTGGATGATTTTTTAAATAAATTTTAAAATTATTTTTTTCCAAAACATTTGCTATCAATGTATAGATTCTTTTTAAATTAGTATTTTTATCTATATCAGTTGATACAAGAAAAAGGCAATTTAATCTTTTAGAAGTATAATTTCTTCTCTGTGTTTTAATTACATAATTATCACGAACAATTACGTTATTAGAATATTTTTTTACAGCAAATATATTTTCTGAGCCTTTATGATTATCTTTAGGCATTTTTAAAGCATAAAAATTTTTTTTAAGATTAAGTAATACTATAAAAATAGTTTTTACATTCAAAATTGGTAATTTATCTATCTTTATGAATGATTTAAGAGTTACGTGAGGAATAAACTCAGATTTAATTTTAAAAATAATAATTAATAAATCAAATATGAAAACTGAAGTTTCATGAAAAAATTTAATCTTTGCATTTCGTTTGTATTTAACTTTAAGCAAAAATAATAATTGAAATAATTGTATAATTTTATTTTTAGAAATATTTAATATAGTATATTTTTTATTATTCTTAAAAATAGACTTGCATGATTTAGATAAATCACTACCACATGCAAATATAATTTTTTTCTTGTTTTTATCTTCTTCAACATATTTCAATGGTAAAGTTGAGGCGATGAAGTAAATTGCTTCATCTTTATTAGGTTTTAGATTATTTGACATTAAATTATTACTCTAAGGAAATAAACTTATACAGAAATTACAATTTAATTGCTTGTCTTTAAAAGTGTCATCAACCTCACTTATTGAAAATATAAGACGTGTAAAATCTATAGGGTTTGTTCTCATATTTTTTATCATTGGCATAACTGCAGATGCAGAGGGGTCCCAGGAGAAATTTAGAGTATTATTACCGCAGTGAAATCTTATCTTTCCTTCATTCGACGGAAGGCCAGTGGTTGCTGAAACTAGAGCAGAAACTGGTGCTGAGTGATTAAAGTATTCGTTTAGAGCAAAATGTTCATCTTTTTTTCCTCCAGTATTTGTCACAATACTCATAATTTTTTTTCTTTCGGGATTTTTAATAATAAAATTACCGAGTCTAATGATGGAATTTTTTACTTGCCAATTTTTAAGATCATAAATGATTCTTACTCTGTCAGACCCTTTATTAAGTACATAACTTTTGATTAATTTGCCATAAGCAAATGGAATTGTGCACGAAATGTATAATTCATTATCTTTAATAAATATTTTTTCTTCTACTTTTCTTAGGTCAGTATACCGCTTTCTTTCTGATATTGACTCAATTAAGATGCTTGCAGAATAAAAATCAGCTCCATATTCAATAGAGTTTAAAAATCCATGAGGTAATGATCCGATTAGCTCTTTATCATTCTTGTGACTTTTAAATTTTATATTATCTAGTGTTAGTCCTTTATTGCAATTTAAGTGCATTGAAAATTTGTTATTAGAAATTTCTAATTTCTCATTTTTCTTATTCAAATTATAACCTAAGCAAGGAATTATTTTATTATTATACCCTTTTATAAAATATTTTTTCTTTATATTTTTTTTTACAGTAACGTCTAAGATTTTACTCCTTACTAGGTATGTCTGCATATCTTTTTTAATTTTTCGCCATCTTTTTTCTTCAATATGAGTTCTAAGATCACTTGACCAGAAATTTAATAATTCCTTCCATTTATCAATCTTATTAATTTTATTTTTTTCGAAATGATTATAAATTTTATGACAATAAGTGTTTAAAGTAAAATCGTCTCGACCTGTAACCGCCCATCTAGAAATATTATATTTAGGCTGTTTTTTTACAGGCACAGGCATAGAAATTGAATTTATTCTTTCTGCTTTATACTTGTTTCTATAATTTTTTTTAATAATTAAACTATCTATACTTACAAATTCTATTTTTAACCTATCCTGAAGATGAGTTGTTAGTTTTGAAATCCGCTGCCACTCATCCAATTTCTTTAGCTCAGGTTCTTCCTTAAATCTCCCTGGTCGAAAATTAAAAATCTCTGCATCATTTGCGTAAATAGGAATTGCTCCAACATAATTACGTATTTGATGTTGCATTTCATTTAAGTATTCATCAATAGAAAGTTCGTTATGGCAATAACGTTGAAATTTTTGAAAGAAAATTGAGTCAGCCCATATAACTAATATGCGCTTTTTGTTTGAGCCAACCGCGTGGGTTATTGCATTTACTTTATTTTTACTTTTATACCTGAGACTTAATGCAACATTATCCCTGTCCATTATGATGGCTTTATATCAAGCTTCTAAATAGAAATCTACAGTACCAGAAGAAAATGCCATTTCATTTACTAATGCGATTTTTGGAACGTAATTCAAAATTCTTTTGTAAATATTCTTTCCAATAATCTGATTCATCAGATTTACTTTAAATGGCACAATTGGTCCTATTATTTGACAATAACCACTTCCGATAATTTCAATTTTTTTTTCAATAATAAGTTTCTTTAAGGATTGAATAAACATTTTGTCTAAGTTGTCTATTTCTTCAAGTGTTTTTCCTGAAAACTCCAGTATGATTTTAATATTATTTTTATTTGCTAAATTCAAAAGAGGCCAGTAACAATTTTCAATTACCTTTTTTCTTGATTTTATTCCAATCGAAGAGAAGGAAAGATTTAAATGAAATAATAAAAATGCTTTTTTTGACATGAAATTCTAGATGGCGTGTTTTAAAATTTTATTCCAAGCACTTGGTTTCTTCTTAATAGTTTTATTAATATCACATATATTGATAAGTCTTTCTATTTCCTCTAATAAAATATTGAATTTTATATTTTTATATGAGCCTATATTTGACCAAAGTTTAGGATTAATAGAATGCTCAATTACTTTATCATAATATTCTTTATCTTGTTGATAATTAAAACACATAATGCATGGCTTATTTAAAAACTCAATCTCTTCAATCGTCGTTCCAAAGGCAGTAATTATCAACCTTGAATTTGCTATGTAGTCAAAAGTACTATTTACAGGACCCACGAAATTAATTTTTGGGAACTGGCGCTTCAATTCATCGTATTCACTAATGAACCCTGGGCCTAAAATTGAAGTAATTTTGTATTTTGAAGAAAGTTTCTCAATATTATTCAATACAACTTTCGTTAAATTATTAGGATCAGTGCCTCCAAACGTAATAAGAATGTCAGAATACTCTGGATTATCAATTTTATCTTTTCTGATTAACGAGTATTCTCTTCCAAAATATACATTATCATTCACTAGTTTATATTTTATACTATCATCAATGTAAAATGATGGGAACACAATACAATTAAATTTTGAAGTCCATTCTAACGTTGTATCTATTGCAATACTTCTTGTACACTGATTAAATAAAGGTTTTAAAAAATCAATATTTTTTTGCTTTGTGTCAACAATAATTAATTTATATTTTTTTTTATAATCATAGTCCCCTAAATTTATAAAGTTTAGTGAGTTTTTTTTATAAAAATCCTGCTGTATTTTATTATTAGATAAAAATAGATAATCGTAATTATTTAAAAAATTATCTCTTAGTGTCTTTAATCTATAAAGATGGCCATAACCCCTTTTGAAATGGCCATCAGCGTAAAGTAAAATCACATTTATTTTCCTTTATATTTTTCTCTAATCTCAAAAAATGGTCTTAAACCGTCTCTTGGATCAGTTCTCCATAAACGCTCTTCCTCCTCAGATAGAGATGGCTGCTTTAAACCATTTCCATCAAAATCTTTTATACTTTTGCAGATCTTAATTACTTCTTCTGCCTCATCAGGAAGCCAACAATGACCAGGTTCAAATTCTGCACCCTTACCGTCAAGATCTAAGTGCATTTCTACAACCTCTGCATTCCACTTAAGAACTGCAGCTAAAATAACTTCTTTTTTGTGAGAATGGTCAGACCAACCAATAGGAATTTCTAATTCTCTCCGCATACTTTCAATAGCACTCAGATTTAATTCTTCACTTTTCGCTGGATAGGATGAAACACAGTGCATCATGCAAACTTGATCAAAGTTCATACTTTTTATTTTTTTTAAACAGTTTTTCACTTCATCCATGTTTGCCATTCCAGTTGAGATGTAGAGAGGTTTCTTTTTACTGCAACAGTGTTTAATTAAATCATCCCAGAGTAATTCATAAGAGGCTATTTTAAAAAAATCTACATGTTCGGCGCAGTCACTAACTGCTTCTAAATAAAATGGGGTAATTCCGAGTTTAATATTATGAAAAATGCATCTTTTTTTAATTTCTGGCAGGAACTCAATCGGAAAAGTCCATTCGGCTCTATTTCTGTGTTCTTCGGATGCAAGTAAAATTTCTTTTGCAAATAAACTTTCAACTTTGAATGCCTGAAACTTTATTGCATCAAAACCAGCTTTTGAGGCCGCACTTACCAATTGTAAACATCTGTTTAAGTCACGATCATGATTTGAGGAGATTTCCGCAATGAACATACATCTTGTATATACGACTTACTTGTTAGACAAAAGAATTTTCTATGCAAATTTTGATGATTAATTATTATCAGCAATTGGTATTTTTTATTATGAAACCTCAGAGATTAATATTTTTTGTATCTATTATATTTTTTATAGACTGCATCAATTTTACCTTCCACTTCAGCAACGTTATCACCAGACACTAAAAACCATGCAGCTCGATCACCGTGAGTTCTTATTCTATCAATATAGCCACCCGGTTTATTTAGAATTTCAGTATGTTCTACATAATTGTGATCTATTGATACATCAGTACCAATAATGCCTTCCCTAAAAAGATATCGGTTTGCATACAACTTTTCATAATTCTGAAAATTAAATATTTGCACTTCTTTGTCATAGACCATAGATAAGTAGTCTTGGAGTAAGTTCACATTCAACGACTTAGGTATGATATCTGATGAAAAGTTGCCTCCTGATAGTCTTAGTGCAAATTCAATCACATATACACTCTCAGTAATGGCATCTATAACTAAATCAAGCTTTATAACACCTTTTACTATACCTAGCCCTAAACATATGTTCTTTATTACAATCTTTATTTCTTCAACTTTATCAAATGCATTTGGATATGGCTGCAGTCCACCGTTTTCGATAATTTGTGGCGCAAATGTGCTATTCATTTCATAATTTCGAAGCGCATATCCATAAATTTGTGGAACCGAATTGAGTATAAGAGCTTCAATGCTCAGTTGTTGCCCTTCGATGTAGTCCTCTAGTATTGGTGGCTTATCATCACAAAATTTCAAACAATCATGATAAATTTTAAAAATTTCCTCATCCAGTAATGCTTGACTGTCAATTAAAAATACACCGCGAGATCCCGCGGCTTCTTGCGGTTTTATGATCTTTTTGGAGTTGGACCTACTTAGTATCTGCATTATACTATCGTAAGAAGATACCACCTGGTGAGATGCCGTTGAAATGTTATTCTCAATCAGAAATATTTTCATTTTGAGCTTATTTGTTGCCACTGAAGCAGCATGATCTGACATCCAATAATTTAAACCGAGTTGATTACAAATTTCGCATGCAATGTGTGGAATGTCACTTCCAATAACTAAGACCGATGTAATTTCATTTTGAACACCCAATTTTTTAATTGCTCGCAGTATAGCATTTACGTTGCGATTACTTTCATGGATATACAAATCACTGAGTTCGCGTCCAGGACACTCATCGTTCGCATCTACTACAATAGTTTTCAAACCAAATGCTATTGCTTCTCGGATTAGTGGCGTTTGATCTAAGCCTCCTCCTAATATTAATGTATGACTCATAAAATTGCTCCGCCACTCAGCGACAATACTTGGCCAGTCATATATGTTTGATGCTCATCTAATAAAAATCTCAAAGCAGAATTAACATCGTGAGGATATCCTTGGCGACCCAACAGAGTAGTTTTTTGAATGACCGCGTCAGCTGCACCACTAGCAAATTCATCTTTTGTTTGTTCAGTTTCTATAAGTCCCGGTGCGATTGCATTCACGAAAATTTCATCCTTTGCACCATATCTCGCCATTACTTTTGTCATTGAAATTAAAGCAGCTTTTGAAACAGCATAATGCAGCGTTTTAGGGCCATGATACTGTCCAGCTGCTGACGAAATAAATATAATTCGCTTTAAACGAGAGGCAGCAACTAAGTCCCATAACTCTCTTGTGAAGAAGAACTGGTACTTTAAGTTAGTATGTAAAATAGCATCCCAAGAATCTTCAGTAATTTCCCACATGGTTTCACGACGGTTAATGCCTGCATTATTGATTAAAGCATCAATATAACCGTATTTCTTTTGCAATAACACTTTCAATCGTTCAACTTCTTTGTGATTTCCTATGTCACATTGAACTTTTATAATATTTTTATTCTCTTGTGGTTTCCACAAATTTGATTCTGGTCGAGCATGTTTATAAGTAGCATAAACTTTCCATCCATTTTTCGCCAAATCTAAAGCCATTGATGCCCCTAGTCCGCGCGTACCTCCTGTTACTAATGCAACTTTTATCATAACTATATCCTTCTAAAACCTATTGAACTAAATACTTTTGGCGCGGATATGGCTGCGTAATCACGGAGCTCTTGCGAGGTCCCGCCAGGGTAAAATTTGTTATCAAGAGCAATAGTTATAAATTCACAATTTAAACTTTTTTCCATAACAATAGACGCAATGCTTTCTCCTAGACCACCTCGCTTTACAGCTTCTTCCACAACAACTACCTTGTTACAATGTTGAATTTGATCAAGAATTTTTGTTTCATTAAGTGGACTTAGTTTTTCTAGTGCCCATATTTTTACACCATGGATATCATGGGCAATTCTGTATTTTTGGTATTCAGCAGCCAAGTTACCAATGGTTATAATTAGTGTCTCTGCGCTACCAGGCTCGATGTGTGGATCAAAGCAATACTCTGTCTCAAACCCATATGGATAACAAATAATTACTGGCCCCGTTTTCTTTGCCAGCTCAAAACTTACAATTTCTGTTAAGCGATTACAATTTGCTGGATAAATAATTCTAAAATTCGGCAATGCTTTTAAGTAAGCTAGATCATAAATGCCATGATGTGTGGGGTTATCGTATCCTGCGAAACCTGATCGTGATGCTAAAATCATCATTGGTTTGTTGGTAAATGCAGCATCGTGCATCAGCTGATCATATCCTCTTTGAAGAAATGTACTTTGATAATTCAGTATAGGATAATGCCCATTCAAGGTCGCACCAACTGCCATTGAAATTAAGTGCTGCTCACTCATACCTGGATCGAGGGTTCGCGTTGGGAATTCTGAGTGTAAGCGATCCAAATCTGTGGCATATTTTGTTCCAGCAGTCATCGCAAAAATTGAATCATCAGTATTCATGGCAGTTATAATCGCGTCGGTCGCGAATGTAGCTACCTGTCGTGAATTAGGTTTATCAATTGGCTCTCCGGTTTTTAGATCAAACGGATTACTAAAGTGCATCTTGATCGGAGAGTCTTTGGCAGGGGCGTATCCCTTACCTTTCTCTGTCTTTATATGGATGATTTTGATGCCACCACTCATTTTATATTCAGTGAATTTTTCAATCAATAATTTGAGGTTATGGCCATCATGAGGCCCATCATATTCATACCCCAGTGAAGTAAATAAATTTACGGCCTCAGAGACTGAGCTGTTTAAGTCTGACAAATGCTGATGAATCGCTCCACTACCAGGACTGATAGCATAGCCATTATCATTTATTATAATGAGCTGATTTACTTCAGTTGTTGAAATATGATTAAGTGCCTCGAGCGCTACACCTTCAGCCAATGAGCCATCCCCAATTACGGTAATAGTAAAGCTTTTGTCATTCCTGAATTTTTTCGACAGCGCTAATCCAAGCCCAACTGATAAGGAAGTGCCCGCATGGCTCATTTCTATTAAATCATGCTCGCTCTCTTGCGGAGTTACAAAGCGATTCATGCCTCCAAAAGAATTTAAAGAAGAGAATAAGTCTTTTCGTCCGGTAAGTAATTTATGTGTATATCCTATATGTCCTGTATCAAATATGAACCCATCAGATGGGCTATTAAATACTCGGTGAAGTGCAACACTCAGCTCCACAACACCAAGATTTGCTCCAATATGACCACCAGTCTTAGCGTTTGAAGCTATCAAAAACCCACGAATATCCTCACACAATTCCTGTAGATCAAGAATTGAAATTTCCTTCAACTGACAAATCTTACGGTCCAAATCATCCATTTAAAAACCTCCAAACGGTTTAATGTCATAGAAGCCTAACTCACGCGCCTCTGCAGATATTTCATCAAAATAGTTACGCGATGCAACGACAACTAATGTATCTTTAGCAAGTTTCATTAACTGATCCTCATCAATAATTTTATACCCACTAATTTCTGGCAAAATATTTCTTATAAATTTATCATAAAGAAAAAAATTACTTGGGCTCCATGAAGATTGTTTGCAAAGGCAATCAAATATTCTCCCAGCGCCCCAAATTAATACAGGGCGCTCAATCGATTCAGCTGTTATTTTTTCTGCAGTTGATGCAATAGTTAAACGGTTATTTTTAAGGGTATAAACGTAGTCTTCTATGGAGAACTGTTGATTTGGAACTTTATACTCAACAATACTTTCAACGTGACCTTTTGATAGTACAGCTATTACGTCGTGATGTGATGCAGCTGATAGATATTCAACATTAAATCCCACGATCTTTGCATATTCTAAAATATCTATATGCCTAAAGTGAAAAGTATGAGGATCAATGAACCACTCTTCAATTACGTCAGGATACAGTTCTAGCTTTGGGACACCTAAAATTAGCTTTCCATCTCCTTTCAATGAATTATAAACTTGATTCAATACTGACTTTGCCGAAATCATATGTTCTAAGCTATGAACGCAATAAGCAATATCATATCGTTGATCTTCAAGGACTATATTTTCTATTCGATCTACAATTATTTTTCCACGACCAAGTTCATAATCAATAACGCTGCTGTCTGGTTCAATGCAAGTGAAACTTGAGTTTATATATTTTTTTGAAACCAACTTATAAAAAGCGCCACGATTACTTCCGATATCTAACACTGAAATATCACTATTTTCATCAAAGCGTGTAGTGGCTAATTCAATGGCCCCAAAATAATCACTTGAAACAAGGCTTTTTGTATATCGGATACTACTTCTGTCAGCGTCACATGACATATTACCCGGCGGTCTAGATGCGTAGTCAGATGTGTAAAATGTTTGTGTGAGTCCACATTGAGAACAAACCATAACCTCTGCACCTCTTTTACTGTTTACAGGAAAATATTTTTTTCCATCAAGAGGAGCACGGCACTTATCGCAAGCATATTCCAATCTAGTATTTAACTTCATAGTAATCCATATCAGAGTAGTACTTATCCATATAGTCACCGCATATTTCTCTAAAAATCTTCAGTTGCTCATCGGAAAGTTTATAATTTATGCTACTTTTAATATTTGTGGGGTGTTCGAAGAAATGAAGCATGGATGTAGGTAAGAAATCCATTCCTAAACTTATACTAAATCTCTTCAATTCCGCACCTGACGCTATGTCTTCGAACCGATGAAAACCCACAAATGATTCTTTATTTTTTTCATATTGTTTAAGGGTTTCAGTCCAATACCAGCAGATTATCGCAAAACGTAAGTTTCCCTCATATTTTTTATAAAATGCAGAACCATGTGGAAGTGGGCGCCAAAACGTTTTATCTAATGGGTAGTGGAATTTTCTATTTTTGAACGCTGACAACGCAGGTTTGATTTTATTATTGGGATACATTAAATCCTGAAATTTGTAGTAAAATGAAGTGACAACCTTGTAGCCATTACGTACGACCATGTGCCACTCAATATTTTCACAGCGCTTATTTAACTCATTGACGCACCATATTGCTGCGTTGGACACATCTACACTGGTTAATTTTTTTTGAACCATACTACGTAAGTAAGGTTTCATTAATTCTGTATCGTCAGCTGCAACGTTTTCTCCTTCATATGATAAGACGCCAACTTTAAGCATAGCATTGAAATTCAATTCATGATGAACTCTATAACTGGAAAACTTCCTCAAAAATTGATGTATATTGTAGGTGCCAGAGCGGCCAGAACCAGAAATAATAATAGTTCGCTGATCCAACTTTATTCCTTTGTTAACCAATGAAAGCCTGTTTGCACTGAGGCGTAATTTTTTATGTCACGATCTAAATTGTTATATTCCTTATACTTTTTAATTTGATCTATATTGCTTGTATCTAAGAAATATTCTATCATCATTCTTTAATAAATAAGTGCTGAGTGTTTTAAAACTTATATATCTTTAAAAGTTGCAAATGCTTCTTTTTGTATTTCATTAAAATACTCATCTGAAAAGACTATAACCGTATTAATTTTTTTATCAATAAGTTCATTGTGCTTATGCACTCTAATACCATATCGACAAGCATTAATTAAGGAAACAGGTTCTTTTTCACCCTGACACAATTTATCTGTCATATTTTACTCTAATATATTTTTTAGAGCTTTTATAACTTTGTATTGATCCTCATTTCTCATTGTGGGGTATATTGGAATACTTATTGCTCTTGAATAGTAATCTTCCGAATTAATTAAGGGTTTATATTTTATCTTTTGCTTTTTATAATAGGGGTGTCTGTAAATAGGCATATAGTGAAAACTTGGTCCAATATTTTTCTTTTTTAATGCTTCCATTAAAAATTTCTTACTAATTTTAGTTTTATTGCCGTCAACTCTTATTACATAAAGATGGTAAGTTGAAATTATTTTTTTTTGAATTTTTGGCAGCTCTAGTGGTAAATCCTTTAACATTTCGTTATATATTGCTGCAAGTTTATTTCTTTTCTTTACGTATTGACCGAGTCTGCTTAATTGACTGTTGCCTAAAGCAGCTGCGATATCAGTCATACGATAGTTATACCCAAGGTCAATTTGTTCATAATGCCAAAAACCATCATTCTGCGTCATTAAATTTCTATTTCTTGTTATGCCATGAGTTCTAAAATAAGTTAATTTATCATAAATAAATTTTTTATTAGTCGTAACCATACCTCCTTCACCTGAAGTAATTATTTTAACCGGATGAAAACTAAATATTGTTATATCGCTGTATTTACATGAACCAACGCTAAATTTATCGTATTTACCTCCTAAAGCATGTGAGGCATCTTCAATTATTTGAAAGCCATAAATTTTTGATAATTGTTTGATCTGTTTCATTTCACATGATTGACCACACATATGAACTACGATAATCAATTTTGGAAGCCTATTATTTTTTTTGGCTTTGACCAACTTAATTTTCAATAAATCTATCGAAATATTAAAAGTGTCCCTATCAATATCAAGAAAATCTACATCTGCGTCACAATATTTTGCGCAATTCGCTGAAGCAACAAATGATATTGCTGATGTCCATACTAAGTCTCCCTTTTTAATGCCCAATGCTAAGCAAGCTATATGCAGAGCTGATGTTGCTGAGTTTACGGCTACAGCATATTTGGATGATACTATACTTGAGACGCTGTTTTCAAACTTAGGTACATGTACACCTTGAGTAATAAATTTAGATTTTAGAACTTTTTCAATTGCAGAAATATCTTTTTTAGTTATTTCATGTTTTCCA
>MDTB01234597.1_pt1 | contig 16775 bp, 14 predicted proteins | sample 811161 | NCBI WGS metagenome assembly MDTB01 (sample SAMN05326650, study PRJNA326480) | marine metagenome | isolation source: seawater | place: Mediterranean Sea | collected 2009
AATAAAAATCTTATCCTGTTTATTTTTAAAATCTTGGATTAGATCATATCCTTTACCTTTGGATAATTTAAAAATATCTTTTCCTTTACCACCAATTAATTTATCTTTTCCTATTCCTCCAACTAAAGTATCATTTCCATTACCGCCTGATATTACATCATTTCCTGAATATCCCCATAATTTATCCTTGCCTTTACCTCCACTTATAATGTCATTATTTTTATATAGCTTAGCTACATAATTATTATATTTCTGCCAGAATTGTTTAGACAAAAACTTTGGACCTTCCAATGCTTTTTGAAATTCATCAATAGAATATGATACCTTCCAAACTTGTTGAAGTTTATTATTACTAAAAACTTGAATGAGATTAACTTTACCATCCAAATAGTTAACTCCCGGATCGAATTTTCCTTGATATTTGACTTTATATTGTTTCTTTTTGTACATACCTTTACTCCAAAAAACTTTATTTGTTTTTTGCCCAAATGGAGTTAATGATATGCCTGAATGTAAATGATCTCCTAATTTTTTTGCTGGCCATTTAAGTTGGTACCAAAATAACCTTTGAACTTAGCCATTGTTATCGAGCTTAAAAAAACTATACCATAAGTTCCATTTCTATTTATTTATGCAAATCCCTGGGAGCACTAGATCGTAGGTCCGATTGTTGTAGCCCAAATAAGTTATTGAAATGATTAATAGATATTGAAAAATTATGAATTCTTCTTGAACAAACAAATTAATTACAAATATATTTAAATTATGTTTCCAAAAATTATCTTTTTTTTTAATTATTCTTTAGAACAAAAAAATCTTCTATAACTATATTTAAATAAGGATCAGCCATTAAATCCTTTTATAAATCTATAACTATAAGAAAATTAAATGTTTCTAGAATTCCTTTATTAATAAAAACTTGTAAGAATTAAAACAAAAGATTTTAATTCTTGCAAAAATAAATAAGATTTTATAATTCAATACTAAGTTCTTATTAATTCATTAAGATAGTGATGAAGTAAGATATAATTTATCTATGAAACAATTTTTCAAGAAATCATTAATATTTTTATTCACTATTTCCCTTGTCAGTTCAAGCTGCAGTCTCAGAAAAAATAATGTAGAGGAAAAAAATGAATTGCCAAAACCAGAAATTATTAATAATTCCAACTTGCCAGAGACCAAATATGAATCACAAAAACCTGAAATTATTAATAATTCCAAAACCCCTAAAAACAGCGAAGTTAGTGCAAGAGGAAAAGTTTTATGCTTTGAAAGGGCAAAGCAAGAAAAGAATGAATTTCTTTCAGAGACAGCATACGAGAACTGTTTGTTAACAATTGACAAGAATCTTGAAGAATTTGATGAAAAACAAGCTGATTTATACTTTTTAGAAAAAAAAGAAAACAATAATTTATCGAAACCTAGCAATAAATTTAAAAAAGACAAAAAGAAACAGAAAAAGAAAAAGAAAAAGAAAAAAAATAACCCTAAAGTAGTTAATACAAATAAGAAAGAAAATAGCTGTAAAGAAGGCACAATTGCGGGAGGAGTCCTAGGAGCTGGAATTGGTTTAGCTACTGCAAAAGGCAAGAATAAATTCTGGGCTGTTCCAGCTGGAGGAGCTGCAGGCGCACTAATTGGTTGCCAAATAGATGGTGGTTAAAAATTCAAAATAACTAAATTTATTAGCAAATTTTTAATTCTTGATTCTTTTATAAATTTAAAAACCAATATTAGTGAATTTTAAAAAAAAGTATCAACTTAGATATTATTTTTAGATAAATTCAATCAAATATGAATATTAATTCAGTAATATATTTAAATAAATTAAATCGCATATGAATATCACCTCAGTTATTACATCTATTAATCCTCCAAATAAATGTACTAAGTCTGTTTGCGATTCACATTTAGTATCAAGCCTTATAGTTGTAGCAGATAAGAAGAGCCAAGATAATTATTGTCAGAATAATACATTCTACTTTGATGTAAAAGCACAGGAATCTAGTCAGTTTTCTTTAAAAAATTATATCCCATTTAATCATTACTCTAGAAAGAACTTAGGATATCTTTTAGCTATTAAACAAGGTGCTCAATACATTTTTGATACTGATGATGATAATTTTCTAGAAGAAAAAGGTGAAAATATAAATAATATATTCAAAACAAATAAATTTATCAAAAGTGATTCAAGCAATCAATTTTGTAATATTTATAGTTATTTTACAGATGCATTTATTTGGCCAAGAGGTTTTCCTTTGGATGAATTACATAAGAAAAAAAATTTAAATTATTTATTAGAGGGGAATGAATGTGACGTTATACAATATTTAGCTAATGGAGATACAGACGTAGATTCAATTTATAGATTAATCTTTAATAAAGAAATAAATTTTAAAGAGAATGAGTCTTTTTGTTTAGATAAAAATATTTTTTCTCCCACCAACAGCCAGTCAACCTTTTTTACTAAAAAATCATTTCCATTGCTTTATTTACCAATAACAGTCTCTTTTAGATTCACTGATATTTTAAGAGGAATTGTTCTCAAGAATATACTAGATTTAAACGATATGAAATTAGGCTTTAAAAGCCCTATTGTTTATCAAGATAGGAATAAGCATGATTACATGAGAGATTTCGAATCAGAAGTAAGTATGTTTTTAAATGTTAAAAAAGTAATTGAAATTTTATCTTGTTTAAAAAAGAGTGAATCAATCTTTACAGATCTTCTTAACTCTTATTTAACTCTATATAAGAACGGAATAGTTAAGAAAGAAGAAATTATTTCATGTCAGACATGGATAAATGATTTAGAAAAAGCATAAAAAATACAGTTAGTTTTTCAAAATATCATTAAATAATTCTTTTTTAATTTCATAATTATAAAATTTATTTGTTCTAAGCATATGATTTGATAAGGAGTATTCTCTCCAATATTTAAATAAATTTCTAAGGGATTCTTTAGATAAACTATCAGCAAAACTTTTTATTAGCTTCGAAGCATTATTATAATTTGATTTAGAAATGTCTTGATGCGGAACATGCCTTGTATTAAAAGCTTGAAATTTATTTAAATATAAAGATTGATTTGTAAATAAAATATGAGCTATAAATTGGCAATACCACATCGATTTTCCTGAACCATGCTCCCAAGTTGGGAACATAAACTGTGCAAAATCATCTCTAAATATTTGTACACATAAGTCACCACCTTTCATCTTAAAAGTATCCCCAAAATTATTTTTTAGAAATTTTGTTGGCCACGCATCATTAGGGATACTTCCATGTATTGGATTATAATTAAGTAATTGATCTCTTAATATAATTGCTATATCTTCTCCGATATTTTCTTTTAATTGTATATCCACATCATCATCAATAAAAATATAAAAATCGTAGTCACCTTTAACTTTTTCAAAAAGATAGCTCCTTCCTTCACTCCAGCAAATATTTTCCGAAAAATAATCTGCTAATTTATCGTCCTTATTATTTGCCCAATTAAGTCTTATACAATCTGAAAATTCTGTATTGAATTTTTGCTTTCTATTTTCAGTTAATTTATTATTTAATTCATTACCTTGTTCTAATATGCAAAATACTTTTTTCTTATTAGGTTTGTATTCTTTTGAAAACTTGGTGTTACTATATAAATTTGACTGAATCTCTAAAATGTCTTTATTTGCAATAAATAACAAATACCAACACCAAGAATTCTTAAAAAAAGATTTTAAATTTTTTAACATTTTTGTGTATCAATAGCATTCTAATTTATCATTATATTTCTAAAAAAAGTAGTTTTAATATGTATATAGAATAAAAGTGCTCAAAAATTTATTATTTTTGGATGAATTATTTCCACAAAGATGTACTTTATTTTGATGTAAATCCAATGAGCGAATTGAGAAAGATATTAATAAATATCTAAATTTCTTTCTTAAAAATTATTTCGATATAAATTTAAAAATTTAAGAAATTATAATTACTCAGATTTGTTAAAAATATCAAGATAAATATCTTGATATTTTTTTGATATCATATTTGGATCCCATTCAGATTTTGCTTTAAGCAGTGCATTTTTTCCTAGATTATCTAATCTTTGATCATCTTCATAAAGCCATTCAATAGATTTAGCTAACGAATAAGGATCGAAAGGTTTAGCTAAGCAACCATTTACCTGATGGTCAACTATATCAACTAATCCTGAATAATTAAACGCAACAACTGGTCTGCCACAAGCAAAAGCTTCTTGGCCAACATTAGGTAAATTATCTTGTCTTGATGGAATTGCGACAACATCAGAAGCAGCATATAAAAGTCTTATTAATTTGATGTTATTTGTATAATTAAAAACATGAATTGGAATTTTAAAATTATGATTTTCAATCATACTTTTTTGTCCTAAAATAATTAATTCAAGTTTTTTAAGAGATTGATTAGTTGAAGTAGCTTTTAATATTTCCAAAGTTTTTAACAATAGATCCCCTCCTTTTCTTTTATCCTTCATTCCAAGACTAGAATTAAAAAAAATTATTGGATTTTCTGAAGGTAAGGAAAGTTCTTTCCTTGCATATTTTTTCTCTTTTGGGTACCAGATATTTCTATCTATCGAATTGGGGATTACATGTATTGGCCAATCTTTCATGAGAATGCTTTCTTTAGCGCATTTAGCAAGCCATTTACTTGGGCAAATAATATTAATTTGTTTTTTCCATGAATTGTATTTTCTTTGCCAAGTTAATTTATTTATATCTTTTCCTAATTCGCCCAAAGGTCTATTGTTATCAAGATAACCATTTTTATACCTTTCACAAATATTTGTTTTGCCATTAATATCAAGGAAAGAGGTATAGTGTTCACCCCCAGAAAATGCCCACTGATCTGCAAGTTTCCATACAATCGGTTTTTTAATCTTTCCTATTTCTTCAATGGAAAGAATCAAATTTCCTAGCCAATGAAAAGTAATAATGTCGTACTTAGAATTATTTAAATATTTATGCGAAATATAATTTAAATTACATATTGAATGTAGTGATTTATTATAAGTTCTAAATGTATTAAATCTAGATTTCTGAAAAAGAACTAGAAGTTTAAATTTAAGATAAACCAAAGGCCACCAAAATAATTTTTTAATTTTTTTTACTCTTGGATTTTTTGATGATTTGTACCTGACTAACATTTCAATATCTATATCATCACAGAAATTGCTTAAACCCTTAAATGTTCTATATCCCCCAATACCCGCTCCAGTTATCCCATCATGAGAATTTAGATAGCATATTTTAGGCTTCATTTTAAAGATTTATATAAGATTTCTAAACCATTTTCTATTGAAATAGAAGGATTAAAACCTAAAACCTTCTTTGCCAGAGAATAATCAGCAAAGTTATATACAACTTCACCAATCCTTGAGGGATAGTATTCTTTCGATATTATTTTGCCTGAAATTCTCTCTAATATTAAAACTAATTCATTCAATTTAGTTTCTTTGCCACTAGCCAAATGAAATATCGAAAAATTATCTTCGCTTTTATCTAAAAATTGACAGCTTTTGATTAGTCCATGGACAATATCTTCTACAAAAATATAGTCTCTTGATGAATTACCATCTCCAAAAATCTCAATACTTTTATTTGCTTTAAACGCTTTGATAAATTTATTAATTACTCCCTTTTTATGAGATGAGTAGGGCCCATATACATTTCCAAATCTTAAACAAGTACATTTTATGTTGTATGAAGATGAATAAGCCCGTAAATAGGCCTCGCAGGCTAACTTACTTGCCCCATATGGAGATATTGGGGAAGGTATATTTTTTTCATTTACTGGTGGTTTAACATTTCCCATAATTGCTCCACCAGTTGAGGAGAAAATTAATTTATTAATTCCATTTAATCTTACAAATTCTAGTAATTTAAAAGTTTCAAATACATTAGAATTAAAGTTATCTATTGGGTTTTGGACTGAATCAATGACATTCCCTTTGGCTGCTAGATGAAAAATTATATCAACATTTTTAAGTTCCTTATAATCATTTATATTTGTTAAATCATCATTGATGAATTTTACATTCTTACCAAAATAATTATGGTTTATTGTTTTACTTGATAAATTATCAAAACAAATTATTTTTTCATAATCAAGATTATTTTTTAAGGCCTTTATTAAATTAAAACCTATAAAACCTGCACCTCCAGTTATGAGAACTTTCATCTATCAAATATTTTCTAATACTTTAAACCTGCTTAGGCTTTTAAATTTATTAATTAACTTATTTTAATAAAAAATCTAACTACCAAATCTAAAATTTACAAAAATTTTAAATATTGTTTTTGAATGATTATTTATAAAAAAATAATCATATTTGCAGAATTAATAATTTTAATTAATTACATCTTAATCAACTTTTTAAGAGTATTTGAATTGATAAATTCACTAATTTATAAAATATTTATATGCTTCAAATTGATAACTTTTTTATTTATTAAAGTTTGTTTTGAATAAAATCAAGATATATAAATTTTCTTTGAATCAAAAGATTATCAATATAAATAAACAAAATATCTCCAAATTTAATTAAGAAATATATAAAAAATAATAAAAATTTTAATATGGCAAAAATATTAAATAATATAATTTTGGAAATATCTACAACAAAGGCATTAGATATCGACAAATATAAATTATACCCATCTAAGACTTAGGCTTCTTTTAATACTGGCAAGCCTTATTCTGATAATAAGTGTTATTGGTATTCTGAGTAAATTAAATAAAAAAGATTTAATTTGGAATATATTAGCTTATAAATATACAACAGTAGGTATTTAGGCTCGATATATTCTTCAAAATTCCCAAATGATCATCTAACTAATAAAAAATATAAGTTTTATCTATCTGATTGCTTTAGTAATGAAGATCTCACTATACCTATAGAATATAGAAATTTTCAATCTTTGAATAATATGCTTGTGGCTAGTTCTGCAAGAGTAACAGGTTTATATAATTTAGTTAAAATCTTATATAGTTTTTCGTTAAAATAATAAGTTCTCCAAAAAATTTTAGTATTTCATTCTTAGTTTAAAAATGATCATTCCTTTTATTTATTTTTCTATTTTTTAAAAAAATAAATAAATACTTAGAATGGCTCAGTTTCCATTATTAGCATCAATATATACCGACTTATTTATGAAATATAAACCTATGTATAGTATCATTTTTAGTAATCATGTAGCTGGAAACATTCGTAGATATTGGTATACATATGATATAGAATATTTTAAATACAAAAATAAATACCCAAAAAATTGGATTGAGACAAATAAAAATTTTTTTTATTTAGGTATAGATCTTGTTGATAAATATATCGGTTATCTTTTAAATAAAAAAAATTTAGTGATAATATAATACTTATAAAATCTTATATGTGACAAGAAGCTGATCCAAAATTTGATGAAAAATTCTTCGCAAAATATGGTGGCAAAATATATGAAATAAATATGTTTATTAAAAATTCTATTCCTTCTTTTATGAGAGAGATAGAGAGAAAATTGAATTTATAATTAACAGGAATATGGCTCCTCAATATGGTTTAAATATTAAAAAAAATCAAGCAAGATATAAAGAATTTCGTAAAAGCTATCCGTGATTTTGTTTCAATTTTAGGATTTAAAAATAAGGTAGATGAACAAAATGGATAAATAGTTTTATATAGACCCATATACTGATATAAAACTGCAGTCAAAATATAATATTCAAGAAGTTAATAAAAAGTTTAGGTGATATGGCTTTGAGTTTTTCCCTATAGATGAGCTTCATTCTGGGGCACATTGTGAATGTGGATCTTTAATTGCAATTAATTCAGTTAAAAAATTTAGTAATGTTGTGAACAAATATTTAGATAAAGAAGGATTTATAAATTATCTTAATTTCCATAAAATTATGACTGATTATTATAAGAAATAAATTATTCCTATAATAATATAATTTAAATTTTTATGAAGTGTTTATAGTTTTAAATTTAAAATATTTTAACTAGAATAAAATATAAAAAAATTTGATGATTATTACATTTTAAAAACTTGTGAAAATCATAATTAAATATTAATTAAAATTTTTAATTCTTTTTTTAAAGTCAAGTTATTAATAAACTTAGTTTTAAATTCAGTTTTTTTATAAATATCCATGCTTACTCTTTGTTGTCCTTTTATTGAATATAATGCTGATGTCAAAAGAACTCTTAAAAGCTTTCAGTATTTCATTAGTGAAGTAAAACTATTTGCAAAAGATTTAAAAATTTTAACTTTAGGAATAACATCAAATAAAAAAGACTTACAAAATGATGAACTAAATGCATTAGTTAATAATATTGAATTTATTCCAAGAAAAGGTATTTACTTTGCATACAATTTTTCGGTAAAAAATTGTATGCAAAATAAATCAAAATGGTTATGGATTTTAGGAGGTGGAGATACTATATACAAGCCAAATATTGACCTTTTAAATGCGTTGACAAACGAAGAAAGTAATGAAAATATTATTACGGGTTCAATGTTAATAGGTAATAGAAAAACAAAGAACAAAAAAAAGGATCCTAAAACTAGCATTTGGCAAAACTTGGATAAAATGAGGCTAAATCATCCTGCAATGATTATTTCTATTGGTACCTACAAAAAAATAGGATTATATAATGAAAAACTTAATATAATTTCTGACTATGAATGGTGTATTAAAGCTATAAAGGCAAGGACTCAATTTAAACTGTTAGAAAGTACATTGACTTACCATGAGTTAGGTGGTGCCTCTACAAGTTATGGGAAAAGTAGATTAACCCTTCACTTATCTTGCATTAATGTTATTTCAAGCAATCTAAGATCACCATTTTTTACATTAATTGCAATAACGTTAAGAATATCCAGATTTTTAATTTCTAGATTAAGGACCCACTTTGAATTATTTTTGAATAAAAATAAAAAATAAATTGATTTTTATATAATAAGTGCTTAATTTGTTTAATTTTTATGGCAGAATTGAAATAATTATTTGCTATTCTTTCAAAAAAATTTCATATATGAAGTAAGCCTTTCTTATAAAAATTTTCATTCATGACTATAAATATGCTATTTTCCTTGTTCAGATTATTTATTGCTTAATACAGTTTTTTATTAAAATGAAAAAAAATACACAATCTAAATTAATAATTTTGATTGGTTCTTGTCCTATTTCTGCTTTAGGAGGAGCAGGCAGAGTTATAAATTCATACATTAATCACTATAAAAATAATTCTCATGAATATATTTTTCTTCCCATTCATACAAGAAAAGGTAATAGATTTTTTAGAATAAGACCTTTATTTTTTTCATATATTAAAGCTATTTGGATAAGATTTAAATTAAGAGACCATAAACTTGTAATTCACCATCACCATACAACAATCTATGATCTCTTTGCTTTTTTAATTTTAAAATTAACAACTGGAATTAGCAAAAGTAACTCTTTAATTACCTTTCATAATCCAAAATATTTTGAGATTATTTCGTCATTAGGAAAATCTAGAAAGAAATCAAAACAAAACTCTTCAAAATTCATAAATACAATAAAAATAAACTTTTTAAAACTTTACTTCAAATCTACAAATAGATTTTTTAACAATTTACATTTTTTGAATTCTATAAATTATGAATCAGTTCGTAACAATATAAATCCTAAGGCAAAAATACTTATCAAACAAAATCCTCTTTCTGAGAAACAATTTACAGTCCTAAAGGAAAATATAAAGAAAAGTAATAAAGAATTAGGAAATAATAAAATTATTGGCACTTATGCATTGATGAGAAAAGGGAAAAGACTTGATAGAGCAATAAAAATGATGGAGAGCTTACCAAAAAATTATTCACTATTAATAGGAGGTAAAGGGCCTGAAGAGGGGTCTTTACGTAAACTGGTTAAAAAATTAAACTTAGAATCAAGAATTAAGTTTTTAGGATGGATGGATGAAAAAATCAAAGAAAAGTTTTTTAAAAGTATAAATATATTTCTAATTACTTCTGATGCTGATACGCATTCTCTAGTTTTTCTAGAGGCTATTACAAATAGAATGCCAGTAATATCTGTGCCTAACCCAGTATTTAAAGAAATATATCCTGAAGGAATTTGTGCTAATTATGCCAAAGACCTTAACCCTGCTTCATTAGCAGAGGAAATTATTTTATATAAAAACAAACAGTTATTTTCTTTAAATTCTTCAAAATTCATCCTTAATCAACAAAAAAACAATAATTATGCAGAAAATCTTTTTAATTAATAAGCAAGTTTTTATAAAATTGATAATCTTATTATTGTAATAATCTTAAATGGTTATAAGTTATAATTTTATGTAATTAATATTGATAAAATTTAAAGGTGTGAGAAAAAACGTAAAATTTAAAAAATTTTTTTTATTAGCTCTTTTATCATTAATAAATCTTAATTCTATTGCTCTAAAGTCTGAAGAGTTTAAAAATGAAGTAGAAGATCCAACTTCAAACAAAGCAATTTATTATGATCAAAGTACTGAATATATTCTTGGACCAGGAGATAAAATAACAATTAATTTTAATGGATTAGATATATTCGATGGAAATTATGTTATTAATCCTGAAGGATATTTATTATTGCCAGAAGTTGAATATATTTATGCCAATAAAAAAACATTACCCGAGTTAAAGAATTTATTATTGAAAGAATATCAAAAGTATGTAATTGATCCTAATTTTGTTGTTTCCATAGGGGATTATCGAGAATTAAATGTACTTTTACGTGGAGAGGTAAATACAATAGGCTTATTTAAATTAAAGTATTCACGGGGAAGTAGAACAAATACTGGAGATAGAAATAATATTTATTCCCAAACTCAATTTTATCCTCCAAAGTTATTTGATCTAATACAAAAAGGTCAAGGAATTACTGCAAATGCTGATTTAAAGAACATTGTTATTATTAGAGATCAACCCATTATCTCAGGAGGTGGAAAGATAAAAACTCAAATTAACCTTATCTCTTTATTAGAAAATGGTGATCAATCCCAAAATATTACCTTAAGAGATGGTGATGAGGTTATTGTTGGAAAAACAGAGACAACTTTATACGATCAACTAAATGTAGTAAATAAAAGTAACTTAACCCCATCAACAATAAATGTTTTCTTAAACGGTAATGTTGGGCAATCAGGAAGTTTAACTATTTATCAAGGTGCAAGTTTATATGAAGCAATATCAGCAGCGGGAGAAAAATCATTAAGCGGAAGAATTGAACTGATAAGACTAAAAAATGCAGGCAAAAACGAGAAGAGATTTATTTCTTATAATAAAAATAGCATTAAAGGATCTTACGATAATCCTATCCTTGTTAGCGGTGATATAATTACTGTTAGAAAAAATTTATTAGGCAAAACAACTCAAGCTATAAGAGAATATTCAAATCCAGTTATAAATTCCTATGCACTATATAAAATATTCAACTAAATAATGATTAATAAAAGCAAACCTATTCCTAATGAAGAAATTGATCTGGTTGGTATTTTTAAAACTTTATTAAGAGAAAAATATCTAATAATTTTTATAACTTTTTTTTCCACATTATTTTCAACAATTTATTTCTCAAGAGTGCCGCCTCTATGGCTGGGTAGTTTCAATATCGTAGTAAGGAAAGACTACGCTTCCAAAGAAAATATGGAACTTAATGCACTAAGCTTGCTGAGTGGTGGGGCCCAAAATAATGATAATGAAACTCAGAGGCTAATCCTAGAAAGTCCATCAGTTCTTATGCCTGTTTTTGAATATGTAAGAAATTATTACTTACCTAAAACTGGAAAAACTCAAAATATAAATTTTAAATCTTGGATTGAAACGTCTCTAAATATTGACTTCACTGAAAATTCTAATGTTTTAAATGTAGTTTACAAATCTAAAGACAAAGAATTGATATTGAATGTACTTGATCTAATCTCAACAAAATACAAAGATTATTCAAAAAGAGATACTACTAAAAACTTGCTTGAAAGAAGAACCTACTTAGAAAATCAAATAGAAATAATGTCAAAAAAAACTAATGAATCAAAAAAAGAATTTAATAGGTTCACTATCGAAAATAGACTTGGCAATATTGATATATTCGCAAATCTTGGTTATCAAGAAAACTCATCTATATCTGGTATGACTTCAAACAATAAACAAATCCTTAATCCTAATACCCAATCACCTTCTATTAATAGCAGAGAAAGTGGAGCAACTGGCCAAAGATTTGCAAAAACATTTAGATTACTAGAGAAATATGAGTCTAAATACGTTGATTTATCTTCAAAACTAAAGCCTAACTCAAAAATACTTACTGATATAAAACAACAAATCGATAACCTTAATGATGCATTAAAAAGACCTAATGAGATTCTGATTAAATATGATGAACTTTACAGAAACTATACTAGAAATCAAAAATTCTTAATGGTTTTTGAGCAAAACCTAGAATTAGTTAAGCTTGAGCAAATGAGAATACTTAACCCATGGGAAATTATATCTACCCCTTATGTAGAAGTTGATCCAATTTATCCAAAGAAATCGAATCTTTTTATTCTTTCTGTTATTGCATCATTTATCTTAAGTTCCATTTCAGCTTTTATAAAAGAAAAGTTATCTAGAAAAATTTTCTCAAGATTTGAACTTGAACAATTAATTGATTGTAATTATATAGATACAATTTTTAGGAAAGAGCAACAATTAAGTTTTAACCAAATAATAAATCAATTTATTAATAATAAATCTCAAGTAAAAATTTTTGGAATTATAAACTTCAAAAATAAGCTTGATATTAGCTTTTTAAAAGAATTATTAAATAATGAGAAAGAAGTTAAGATAAACGACTTTACAGATAAAGACTTTATAAAGAATAGTTCTCGAATATTGATAATATTAGAACCTGGAAAATATACTTTTGAAGATATTGAGATTATTAATAAATATATTTCTTTAAGCACTGAAAAAATAATTGGATGGTTTTACTTAAATTAGAAAATCTTACTTTTGATAAAAATGAAATTTATTTTATTTAAAAATATTTATTTTTTAACCAGAATAGCTTATTTAGATAAAATAATAATTTCTTTAATATTGTTACTTCATATATTGAATGTTTCTTATTTAAAAGATGTTGAATGAGGCGAATACAACTCAATTGAATTAATTTCTCAAGAGAACGAAATGTTATTAAACAAAATGAATCTGGACCGAGATGGAGAAAGTTTGACTTTGAAAAGACTTATTCTAATAATCAAAGATGGTAAAAATTAGAGGAAGAAAAATACAATTTAATTATTAAACAGGCAAAAAACTTAGAAATACTTATGAACTAAATCTAAGTTCATTAAATAGGTCTATCATTTTTGGTATTAATACTTTTTGGCCAGATATAATTTGGTTAGTAACCCTAGTTTTTAATGGGATGACAACCATATATTTGATTTTAAAATAAGAGGTCATAATAGAAGAACACGAGGATAACAATTTCTAGGTTGGAATGGAGGTGATACTGTTGGCCAAATATATTTACAGCCATTTCACAAAAATAAATCAAGTTTTGGTCTCAATCTTAAAGTAATGAGTTTATATCAAGGAGATGCACCTGGAGGTAAAAGTGTAAAAGGAGAGGGTCTATTTCTAGGGTTTAGATACGACAAAGAATTATTATCAAGACCTGGTAAGGCTATTGGTGCAGAACAAATTGTACATTTTGATCATAAAACTGATACGGGTAGAGATATTTACTTAACTTTTTCAAAAGTTTAGTAGGAAAACGAAGGTACTGCTAATCCTTTCCCTTTGCATATTTCAACAGCAGGTTTAGCTACAGGTAAAATGGCAGAAGGAAGAACTTGTATAAAGGACATTGTAATGCTCTGTTTGGGGGGTCTGGAACTGAAATAAGAGCCAGAAGAGAATTATGTTGAGCGCTAGTTTTCACATAAGTAAAAGTTTTTAATGAGTCTTTCTCAACTTTTTTGAATATAGTAGCTATTGGTTCCTATTAGGTATATCTTATGCTCCTTTCAAATTTGTTCATTTAAGAAGTAAATTAGCTGTAAAAATTTAAGATCGTATAAAAAATTATGAAGTTAAGGACTTTGAAAATCTAAAGTGAGTTTTTATGGTAAGTTTGGGCTTTTAAAATTAAATTTTTCTCCAAACAGCCAATAGCTTTCCTTGAATTATAACCTGATCAAAATCTAAAATAATCGGTTCATATTTTGGATTAGCAGCTTCAAGATTGATCTTATTATTCTTCTTGATAAAATATTTTAAAGTGGTACCTAAACCTGGAACCATCGCACTAACAATATCGCCATTACGTAAAGAATATTTGTCTTTTACTGGTTCCATTAAGACCATATCCCCATTAGCGATTTGTGCATCAATCATTGAGTCTCCATTAACAGTTAAAGCAAAAATATCTTTCTTTTTAAAAACGTCAGAAATATCTAATTTTTCTTGAATATCATCAAATGTCTCGATCAATCCACCTGCGGCAATAGATCCCATGATAGGAACTCCATCAAGAATTTCATCAAATATTTGAAGAGTTCTAGCCTTACCTTCTTGCCATGAAATGTATCCTTTTTCTTGCAAATGCTTTAAACGACTTTGTATGGGGGCCGGAGACTTTAAACCCATACCTTCCATCATTTGCCTAATAGAGGGACTATGCTGGAAATCTTTCATATAAGATCTTATCCACAAAAAAAGCTCGTTTTGTGCATCTGTAAGTTTTTCACTAGAATAGTTAACCATTAGAACAAATGTACCTTAATACATTTGTACCTCTTTATTAATTAATTTGCAAGTTCTCCGAATGGAGAAGGCAAGATAAAAGCGCTTGTTGAGCATGCAATCTATTTTCAGCTTGTTCAAAAATTCTACTTTTTTTGCTTTCAAATACATCATCAGTTATCTCTTTATTCCTATAAGCAGGAAGGCAATGAAGGATAATTGCATCTTTATCAGCTTTGCTTACTAAATCATTATCAATAGTGAATCCATTAAACAATTTATCTTTCTCTTCTTTTTGCTGTTCTTCGCCCATAGAGGACCAAACATCCGTGTATAAAACATTAGAGCCTAAAACAGCATTATAAGGATCATTACTGATTTTCAATAAATTTTTATCCTTATATATTTCTAGTGCTTTATTGATAACTTCAGAATTTGGTTCATAACCTTTTGGGCAAGCAATTCTGACTTCAACCCCTAATAAAGCTCCACATAAAACTAGGGAATTCGCGACATTATTGCCATCACCTATAAATGTAATAACTACATTGTTAAAATCCAAAAACTCCTCTTTAATAGTCAAGAAATCCGCTAAGGCTTGGCAAGGATGTTCTAAATCTGTGAGTGCATTAATAACTGGCTTTGTAGACCATTTTGCATACTCTTCTAAATCAGAATGATTGAATGTTCTTATTGCGATAACATCACAATATCTACTTAATACCCTTGCTGTATCTTTAATTAACTCACCTCTTCCAATCTGCGAAGTATTCGGATTTAAGTCAATTGTAGTGCCGCCTAGCCTTGACATAGCTACCTGAAAACTAACTCTTGTACGGGTAGAAGACTTATCAAAAATCAATCCTAAGACTTTTTCTTTAAATTCAATTTTTAAATCTTTATGTTTAAAGCTTTTTGCAATATCAAGAATATTAGAAAACTCTTTAGTTGAAATATCTAGACTTGATAAAAAATTATTTTTATCAAGTCTTATTGGTTTTATCATAAATATTTCTAATTAAGTCTAGATTCTACTATGCAGGCATTTTAGTTTCCGCAAGCAGATTTTTAAGATCTTCACCCTCAATAACTTCTTCTTGAAGAATTTTTTGTGAAATAGATTCAAGTAATGGTAGGTTATTTCTTAAGATATTCAATGCTGTTTCATGAGCATCATCTACTAAGTCTCTGACTTCCTTATCTATTGCTTGCGCTGTGGCATCACTAACAGATCTTCTTGGGTTATTACCATTACCTAAGAATTGCCCTCCACCTTGTTTATCATAAGCAAGAGGGCCAAGTATATCACTCATCCCAAAAGTACCTACCATTTGTTCTGCTATATCAGTTGCTCTTTGAAGATCATTAGAAGCACCTGTAGTTATTTTGCCAAAAACAACTTCTTCAGCAGAACGGCCTCCTAGAAGTGTTGCTATTTGACCTTTCAATTCGTCTTTAGAATTAAGAAATCTTTCCTCAGTAGGAAGTTGAAGGGTATATCCCAACGCGCTCATACCTCTAGGCACAATTGAAATCTTCGCAACTTTTGACCCTCCTGGCATAAGATGACCAACAATGGCATGTCCAACTTCGTGATAGGCAACAACTTTCTTCTCATCATCTTGTAGAACTCTACTCTTCTTCTCTAAACCTGCTACGACCCTTTCGATGGCCTCACTTAGATCTTGTTGCTCAACACTTTTTCTTTTTGCTCTTGCAGCTAACAGAGCAGCTTCATTAACCATATTTGCTAAATCTGCCCCTGCAAATCCACTGGTAGCTTGAGCTATTGAATCTAAATCAATAGATTCAGCCAATTTTACTTTTTTGGTGTAGATCTCTAAAATTGTTTTTCTGCCTGATAAGTCTGGTCTATCTACTAAAACTTGTCTATCAAATCTTCCTGGTCTTAATAATGCTGCATCAAGAACTTCTGGCTGGTTAGTCGCAGCTAAAACTATTACAGGTTTATCAGCTGAAGCG
>MDTB01035740.1_pt1 | contig 16773 bp, 17 predicted proteins | sample 811161 | NCBI WGS metagenome assembly MDTB01 (sample SAMN05326650, study PRJNA326480) | marine metagenome | isolation source: seawater | place: Mediterranean Sea | collected 2009
GTGAATGAAATGCCAACAAACCCTTTGATTAAAAAAAATATTAAATCAACTAATCCACTAGCTCATCACAGTTTGAACAAACAATTCCTTCATCAAGATCCAATAGTTAAAAATGATTTAAATATGAAATTATCTTTTAATAAATTTGAGAATTTAAATTCCTCCAAAAAACTAGAGATTGAATCAGATGAGACCATTGAGCCCGAAAACCCAAAAAATTTTAAGATGCTTATGAAGATAAAGGATGAGAATTTTCTTGAAAAATTACTTGTAAAAAAACTAGAGGAAGAAAAAAACCCTACATCAAATCGAGTCGAGCGGTTGCAGTCTATTGAGTTAGGAGCAAAAGCAAATCAGTTTATCAATTCACTACTAACTTTCCGAAGTTCTGAAATTTCACAATCAAGTAAACTCGCAGAAATTGATTCAACATTATTAGCATATTCATCCGGGGTAAATGTTAGCAAATCTGAATCATCTACTACCGGCAGTAATCAAGGTTCCAACAGGGAGCAACAAAATGAACATATCCAATTAAAGAGGCAGGAGCAATTTCAGCAAATGGCCCAAAGGTTAGGAGAAACTCTTGCCAAAAGAATTACCGAACAAATATCCCGGGGAGCGTGGCGTGTACAAATCGCACTCAAGCCCGCGTCACTTGGAAGTATAGAGATTAGCTTAAATTTAAGAGGTAGGGAAATAGAGGCTTCTTTTCATGCAAGTCAAGCCTTTACTAGAGAACTTCTTTCTGAAAGTCTTCCAAAATTAAAAGAAAATTTAGAAAAAGCTGGCATGAACGTTGCTGACATGAATATTACAGGACAAAATAATAATAAAAATGGCGATAATTCGACTAATGAGAAAGAAATGGGCAAAGACATAAAAATAAGTAAAGTAGAAAATGACACAGAAGAAGACGGAAATAACAAGGATTCCATCTTGAATTTAGCCCAATCTGGGGGCTTAAATATATTAGTTTGATAAATTAAATACAATTTTTTTGGAGATTTAAAAAAATGGCTGAAGAAGAAACTACCGAAGAACAGGAACCAAAAAAAAAGAGCCCCATTCTGATGATTATTCTTATAGTAGTTGGTGTTCTTCTGCTACTAGTTACAACCGTTATGGTTACTTTGCTTAGTACTGGTTTTTTTGATGAAAAACCTGAGGAGGTTGTTGAACAAAGTCTTGAGGAGGCAGAGACCGAATTAGCTGAACAAGAGCCTGATACGGGAGAAGGTGTTGAAATTTTAGATGAACAAGGCCTGCCCACCGGTGAGTATGAAAAAAAAGCCCCACCTCCTCCTGAAAAAGTTGTCAAAGATGCCGCTCAACAGACAAGGTTTGAGCATCGTTATTACGAGCTTGCTAAGCCCTTTGTATCAAATGTTGCCAATTCTAGAAAAGTTATGTCTGCAACAGTGGCAATTATGACGCAATATGACGAACAAGTTATTATAAACATTGAAAAGCATGAATTTGCTCTTAGGTCTGCGTCACTCGATGTAATGCGTCAACATTCTGAAGAAGATTTAAAAAAACCTGAATTCAGGGTTGAACTTGCCGAAAAAGTTCGAATTACTATGAATGCCTTACTTGAAAGGTATGAAGATTTTGGGGGCATTGATGAGGTTTATTTTACTGAATTTGTTGTTCAATAGTATCGAGGTGTTACATTATGTCTGATTTGTTATCCGAAGACGAACTCAATGCTTTAAGCGAGGGGGTTGCTGATGGAAGTATTCCTGTAGATACAGGATTCAATACCCGAACAAAAGTACGCAAACATGACTTGGCTAGTGAGGACTCAACTCTTGGAGTGAATCTAGGGTCTGTTGAAATGATCAACGAGCGGTTTATAAGACTTTTTAGGCTTGGATTGGTTGAAGTTTTGAGGTCAACTCCAAAAATTAATCCCAACAAAGTAGAAATGTTGAAATATGGCGACTATTTAAGAGGAAAAACTGCTCCGCTGGCCGTGAACATGATTAGGATGAATCCTCTTAGAGGACATTCACTCGTTGTCATAGATCCGGCTGTAATATTTGCTGCTCTGGATGTTTTCTTTGGAGGAGTTGGAACAAAGCCAAAACCAGTTGGAGCTCTTCCTCCGACTCGTTTATTTACCCCAACGGAGAATAGAATAATAAAGATAATACTAGACATATTTTTCAAAAGCCTTTGTGAAGCTTGGGCTCCAATCATTACCTTAGAAATCGAAGTTGCGAGTTCGGAAATTAATCCACAATTTGCTCAGATTGCTGACGAAAATGATCTTGTGGTTTTGTGTAGATTTGAAGTCGAAGATGGACCCACAAAAAGCTCTGTAGATCTTGTTTACCCATATTCAACTCTAAAACCAATTAGAGACTTATTAAGAAATAGAGTAGCGACCGGAGATGGGAATGAATTGTCAGACAAACAATGGGCTGAAGATTTAAACGAATCGGTTATTGAATCTGAGATTGAGTTACAAGTCTTACTAGGTCATATTAAAACTACTTTGTACAACCTTGAAAACTCCCGCGAAGGCGACATTTTGTATTTTAAAAAAGATGACATGGCAAGAGTGGATATTTGCAATATTCCCACTTTCGAGGCTGAATTGGGTGTTGTAAAATCCGAAGTTGCTGTCAAAATTTCCAACCCTCTAAATGTTCTAGGTTTACCAGAAAAGGATAAAAATCATGGCTGAAAATGAAATAGAAGAAGAAACAGAAAAAAAAGAAAATACAGATGAAGATTCAGCTGAAATCTCGGAAAGTGAAGATGAGAATGCTGAGAATTTGGTTCAAAATGATGAGGTTGGTAATGGAAAAGGAAAAATCAACCCAGAGGTACTTCAGGGAATACCTGTTACAATTTCGGTCGAAGTAGGCAAAACCTCTCTAAAAATTAGAGATCTCCTGAGACTATCCCAAGGGAGTGTTGTTGAACTTGATAGACTGGCTGGCGAGCCATTGGACCTGCTTGTAAATAATACTGTTGTAGCTCAAGGCGAAATTGTTTTGGTGAATGATCGGTATGGAATTCGCTTAACTCGTGTTGTTCCAGCGGCTGAGAGAATGAAAACCATCTAACATCAAAAATTTTATCAGTTAACCAAAATTTAACAATTTGTCTGTGTAACTATGCAGAGATCAATCAAAAAAAATCACTTTCAAAATAAGCATCAATAATAGCGGCACTATTTTTCCGTTGTGACAAAAAACTGGCAAATTTTTGGCACGTCTATTGCTAACTTAATTAATAACTAGAATTTGTTTTTAATTGCAATGACGAAAAAATCACAAGGAAAAAAACTTAAATGAATAATATTGATGCACCTCCTCTTATGCCAGATTTTTTTTCCATGTTTGGTAGTTTTATTTTGGTTCTTTTACTGCTCGGAATCGTTTTGTTTATTTTAAGAAAAGTACAAATGACAAATACGACAAGCAAAAATGGTCGAAAAATTCAAATCCTAGAGATAGTGCCTACTAATAACAAACAGAAAATAATGCTATTAAAAGTAGATGACCAAAAATTTTTAATCGGTATTTCTGGGCAAAATATGAATCAACTAGGCCACTGGAACACTTCGGGTAATTTCGCAAAAACTGAAAACCCAAGTGCAAATGATTTCAACCTAAACCTTGTCAATGATCCAGTTTCCTCTAAAACCAATTCATCAATGAACGAAACATCACACATAAAAAATACTAAAACAAAAATTATAGAATCTGAAAAAACAGATCCGTTGCTTACTTCCTCCAACGTTCATGACGAATCTGAAACCTTATCTAAAGTTTCATCCCTAAAACAGACTGAGGATTTGTTATCATTTGCAAAAAAAATTAGAGGTTCTCTGAATCAATCAATTGATAGAGCACAGAGGACTCAATAATGAGAAAAATCATTTATCCAGTTTTTTTAGGGGTGTTTTTCTTTTTTTCTTTGAGTGCATTTAATGAAGCTCTATCTCAAGGCCTTCCAGCAATAACTGCTGCAACAGGAGCACAAAGTACCCGGTATAGTCTTTCTTTAGAAATACTTGCACTGGTTACAACCATAACTTTACTACCATCCCTCTTACTAATGATGACATCATTCGTAAGAATTATGATTGTGATGTCTTTACTGCGAATGGCGCTTGGCACAGCTCAAACTCCCCCAAGTATGGTCTTGATTGGCTTAGCTTTATTTTTAACAATCTTTATCATGTCGCCGGTTTTGAGTGATATTTACACCAATGCTTTAGTTCCTTACATGGATGAAACTTTATCTTTTGATGATGCAATCAAAGTGGCTGAGGCGCCAATTAGGGGTTTCATGCTAAACCAAACTAGAGAGACAGATATAGCAATGTTTATGAATATTGGCAGAATTGACGAACTCAATGGACCTGAATCAGTTCCTTTTTCAACCCTTGTTCCTGCATTCATAACATCAGAACTAAAAAGTGCTTTCACCATTGGTTTTTTAATTTATGTCCCATTTATTGTTATTGATATGGTTGTAGCAAGTGTTTTGATGTCCATGGGGATGATGATGCTATCCCCTATGATGATTTCTATGCCATTTAAGTTAATGCTTTTCGTATTAATTGATGGTTGGAGTTTAATTATGGGTAATTTGGCAGCAAGCTTTGCTATGCCTTAACAAATTTTTAATAAAGGAAAGATTATGGATGCATCTGCAGTTATGGATATTGGAAGACACGCACTATTGATGGTAGTTATGATTTCTGCCCCAATGTTGGGTTTAGGATTGATGGTAGGTTTAATTGTTGGAATCATTCAAGCGGCTACGTCAATTAATGAAATGACTCTTACATTTGTCCCAAAACTAGTTGCAGTTGGAACTGGTATCGCTTTTTTTGGGGGATGGATGATAAGCACATTGGTTGACTTTGCAAAAGGTATGTTTGCTCGAATACCACTATTATTTTTATAACATTCTTATTACTAAACAGAGATGATTTCTTTCTTGGTTGCAGATATTGTTCAAGCTTTTTACACGATAGTTTGGCCAATGATAAGAATTTCTGCGATGTTAATAACAGCTCCAATTTTTTCAATGAAAGCGGTTAATTTAAGAGTAAGAGTTATAATAGCAATAGCTTTTACCATCACAATTTATCCTTTGATAGAGTGGCCAATGCTCGACCCCTTAAGCGCCCCTGGTCTACTGGAGTTTTTTAATCAGGCGATGATAGGCGCAGTTATGGGTCTAATGCTTCAAATTGTAGCAGCGGCATTTGTTGTAGCGGGTCAGTCGATTTCAACAACAATGGGATTAGCTATGGCTACTATGGCTGATCCAAATTTAGGAACCGTGCCCGTAATTGGCCAGTTGTTGACAATTCTTGCTACATTGATCTTTCTTGGTTCGGGAGGACATATTGTTTTAATAGAAATGCTTTTAGAAAGCTTCCGTCTTTTGCCCATTGGGCAAAAATTAATTATTCCTGAAATATATCAGGAACTAATAGCATGGAGTAGCACCATTTTTCTTGGGGCTGTTTTATTAGCTTTACCTATTCTTTCAATAATGCTTTTAATAAATATTGGAATGGGAATTGTCACAAGGGCCGCTCCTCAGTTAAATATTTTTGCCGTTGGCTTTCCAGCAATGATAATAGTTGGAATGTTTGTTTTGATTGCATCTTTTGGGGGGATTGGTATGAGAATGCAATGGCTATGGAATTTGGGTCTGCAACAAATTAGAATTTCTATTCTTGGGATCGCGTAAATGGCACAAGAGAACGAAGACGGCGCAGAAAAAACCGAAGAACCTACTGCAAGGAAGCTAGAAAAAGGCAAAGCAGATGGTCAAGTAGCTCGCTCATCAGAATTAGGGATTGCCGGCGGAACGATTATCGGCTTATTAATTTTGCTGTTAGCTGGAGGATATTTTGTTACAGAGTTGACCGAAGTTTTCAAAGGAGCATTTGCATTTGATAGAAAAATAATATACTCACCAAATCTGTTGCCTGCAAGGTTTTTAGCTACTCTCGGAACGGCATTATTGATTTTTTCTCCTCTATTTCTCTTGTTGGTATTTGTTTCAATTGTTTCAGGTTCAGCAGTAGGAGGTTTGAACTTTTCCATCAAAGCTATGGTACCTAAAGCTAGTAAATTAAATCCAATGAATGGATTTAAAAGAATGTTCGGAACTCAAGCATTAATTAACCTTTTTAAATCACTACTAAAATTTTTTTTAGTTGCTGGAACCATGTACTTAGTCGTAAGAATGGAATACATGGAACTACTCACTCTTAGCCAAATGAGCCTAGAGCCTGCTTTAGAAAAAGCTGCAACTATTATAATAAGATCAGCACTTTTAGTAGCCCTAACTTTGCTAATCATTGCCGCAATAGACATTCCGATTCAAATTCACCAGTTTACTGAAGGGATGAAAATGACGCTGCAAGAAGTTAAAGATGAAATGAAAGATGTAGAGGGAAGGCCAGAGGTCAAACAAAAAATAAAACAACGTCAAAGAGAAATAGCTGCCTCGCAGATGATAGAAAAAGTCAAAGATGCTGATGTTGTGATTACGAATCCAGAACATTTTTCGGTTGCTCTCTCATATGATCCTGCGTCTGACGGCGCCCCAATAGTTCTTGCAAAAGGTGCTGATCTGATGGCTTTTCGTATACGAGAGGAGGCTGAAAAATATGGAATTCAAATGTTTTCAGCTCCACCTCTTGCAAGGGCTCTCTTTTTTACAACTGATATCGATCAACCTGTTCACCCAGACCTTTACTATGCGGTAGCTCAAGTTATTGCATATATATTTAACCTTAACAGTATCTCGAGCGGTGGTTTACCTCCTCAAAAGCCTCAACCCAGCATTCCTTCATCTATGGCATTTGATGAAAATGGAAATTCAGTTGAAAATACAGTATGAGCATAACTGACTTATTTTTCAGACCTTTTGACAAAGCTAGGCTTGAACGGCTTGTCATGGCTATCGACCAAGATAAACTTAGTGCCGCTCTTGTATGCGACAGTGAGGGTTTGCTTGATCACTATGGGCGAATGCTTGTAAAAAAATTAAGACTCATACCGAATTTGACTGTGGAGGTTTACTACCCCAACAGTACTGAGGCACTTTTAAACAGATTTAATCGAATTCTCGAGGATGTTCCAATCGACTCGGCTGTTAAACCTGAAATTTCTGAGGCTCCCGATAAAGTACTTGTCGCATTTGATTCTCAAGCAACAGGAATCAGAGAAGTACAACTTATGGCTAGACTGGTTAAGGATTTTCCCGGGGCTAATACCCGAGTAATTTTAATGCTCGATAAATTATCCAGTACACAGTACGAAAAAAAAATCGAAGCATTCGGAAATAAAATAATTAGGTGGGACATTGCAACACCGACCGATCGAGAGGCTGCAGTTCTATTGAGTGAATCTGAATTATCAGGAATGCAGCCTGAAGTTAGACAAGCCCTGGCAAATGTTGGTGTTTCTTTAGACGCAAAATTGGCTCTTGCGGCAAGTAGTAAAGCTTTAAATAGGGCAGAGGAAACTCTTTCTCCAGAACCAACAGTAAAATCCAGGAAAAAAGAGCAAACACCAACTGATGGCGAATCAACAAAAGAGGAAAAAACAGAGAAGGCCTCAGAAGTCATTCAAAAAGAAGTTTTGGACAAAAAAAGAGTCACAAATGAAGAACCTAACAAAAATAAACAAAATAAACGAGTTGAGAAAATTAACGCACTAGTAGCCACTTTGTTTTTAGTATTTGTTTCAAGTGGGGTTATGGCTTGGATTACGGTAACAGATGCATTGTCAATTGAAAAAATAATGGTTGAAGTTAGGAATGTTTTTTTATCTACGCCAGAGGTAACAAAACTCAAAAGTATTCAAAGAGAAAAAGAATATGTCCAGAAAGAAATAGATCAACCCCTTGAGATTAATAAAATTGATTCAAAAAAAATATTCAATGAGTCAGAACCAGAAGAAAATTCATCTCTTGTAATAAATGATAGGAATCAAGAAAAACCCCAGAGCTCTTTTGACGAAGAAATTAGTCAAGAAAGCCGAGGCCAAAACCCCAACAACCCCAACAACCCCAAAGAATCTATCGCCACAACAAATGAGAAAATAACTGCAGATCAAGAGAGAACAAATTTGTCCAATAAAATCATCCCAGATCTCAAGCCTGGTTTTTACGTGCAACACACAGCAAGACCGAATAAAAAGCTAGCTGAAGAACTAAAAAACAAATACCCCTCTTTATCAGGTTCGGTGATACTTAAATTATCAAAAACAAAGAGCCAAGGACATTTTTTTGTTTTACTATCTGGACCATTTACTAACCTAGATGATGCTAAAACTTTTACAATGAGAGGTGATATTCCGAAGGGGACTTGGATAAGAGGAGCTTTGGGAATCAGGCCATTAATAATGCCAATTGAGTAGACCTACTCTAAAGATAATAAAACTTTAGTCGACTCAATAGTTTGATTAAAGGATTTTTATGAAAAATGAAGTTTTTAAAACAGATCAAACGTCAGAGATTGGTGTAAATGTCAAACATCCTGATGAAAAAAACTCATCCCGAGAAAATGGCCCTGTCTTGTCCTCGAGGATTAATGATGCCTTCATATCAATTCCTCCTGAAGAACTATCTAATTACCAAAATAAATTTTCAGATTTCCAAAGAATTCCAAATATCATTAAATTAACTTCTGATGAGATACACATTAATAAAGAGTTTAGAAAGAGAAAACCACGAGTAATTGGTAAAAGATCCACTAATGACCTTTCCGAAAGATTGGCAAAAATATCGAAACAAACTAAAAGTATTAACCTTGACTTAGATTTAAACTAAATTTAGTTGAAATTAAATCTTAAGTAATCATTTTAAAATTAACTGAGAGAAATTTATGGTTGATAGTGAAAAAGAACAATCTGACGATGAGTTTATTACCCCAGAGGAGACTAATCCCGATGGAAATCCTTCCCAAGATCAAATTGATGCTCAAATTAAGGCGGCAGAGGATGCAGCGTCAACAGTTTCAGAGGCTTCGGAAATTATAAAGTCCCAAGAGGAGGCCTATGCAACGAGAAGATCTGAGGAAGAAGATAGGTGGGAAGCGCAAGAAGCAAAGAGAGCTGAACTCGATGAAATAACAGCTAAAAGACTAGAAACACTTGCTTCAACGGTTTTAGATGCCGCAGAAGTTGCAAACCGATCTGCTGGAACTGCAACATCTAGTCATAAAGCCCTATTATCCAGTATCAAAACTATTCAAAAAGCCGCTGGAATTGGTAATTTAAGATCAACAATTGTCGTTTCTATTACAACAGCCCTGCTTTTTGCAACAGCTGGTTTGTTCGGATTGGTAATTTATCAAATGAATAATAAAATTGATCAGCTTGACTTAATGATGGTTAACTTAAGTACCAAATCAGCGGAGGTCAAAAATAGCTTATCAACAGTTGAGAACCTTTCCAGTGAAATAGGAGAAATTAAAAGCGGTTTTGATCTTATAAAAAAAAGTCAAATTACGATCAATGAAAAGATGGGGGAGTTAATTACCGTTACAAAGAACGACAAAACTGAGCAAGTCAAACTTGTTCAAGCACAAACAAAAGAAGCTACAAAAGAAGGAGCGGAATCTGTTAAAAAAATGCTTGAGTTGGTAAAAAAACTTGAGGATGGGATCAAGAAAAAATTTGAGTTGCAGGAAAAAGCTATTAATTCACAGAAAAAAATAATAGCCAGCTTAAATAAAAAAATTAACTCTTATGGTGGGGACTTAAAAGAGAATTTGAAAGAAGCAAATAAAAAAGCTGATGAGTTAGCAATCGCCGCTTCTGAACTCACCAAAGTTAGAGATGAAATACAAGCTTTAATAACTTTACAACAAAGAAGGTATCTAGAAGCGATAAAGGCAGCAGTCCCAGATCAAAAAAACAAACAAATGATTAAATACCCGGGGAAAGTGTCCACAAAAAATGCTGATAATGAGCAAACAGTTAATTAACAGTAATTTTTGTTTTACCCGCTAACAATTACTTCTATTCTTCTGTTTTTGGCTCTATTTTGAGAGGTATCATTAGGTCCAACTGGTTTTGTGTCAGCATGCCCGGAAACATTTATTCTAGCCGGAGTAACTCCACCTTTCTTAATAAAGTAATCTGCTACAGCTCCAGCTCTTGCTCCGGATAAATCCCAGTTTGATTTGAATCGAGGATTTTCAACAACAGGAACATTATCAGTATGTCCCTCAATTTTTACACTGCCCTCTCCAGTTGAAATTGTTTTTCCTACCTTTTCAAGTAAAGGCATAAATCCTGCTTGAAGATCAGCTTTACCAGAAACAAAAGAACCCTGTTCCGCCAATCGAATAACAATATTATCGCCATCTCTAAAAACTTCAGCCTTACCCTCCGAAATTTCATTAGAGAGATCATTCTTTATCTGAGCTAATCTAGCATCTATTTCCTCATCATTCACAGCTGAAGATTGTCCACTAGGTCCTGTTGATGATTGACGAGCCTCAATTGGTTTTGTAACAGTTGATTGAACTTCAGCTATCTTTGCAAACAACTCAATTGATTCTTGACTAACTACACCAGCCCTTTGTTGGCCTTTCTCTCCGGATCCCCCTCCACCTTCAGGAGAAGTTTTATCAGACAAAGACTCTTTTAACTGAACAACCACTTTATCCCCATCAGTTGAGACCTCGACCTGACCTTTTTCTATTTCTTCGGCTAGAGCTTCGGATACTTTTTTTGCTTCCGCTTTTGTTTCTTCATCTGATGGTTCAGGATTTGTTTCGGTTTCTGTTTTGAGTTCAACATCTTTTTGAGTTTCATCAGTGGTTTCTTGTTTAACTGTATCTAAAACAGTCGGCTGGGCAACAGCAGGTGAGAAATTTTGCGCAATAACACTTGTGGCTTTTGGTTGTTCAACAGTAGGAATCAAACGTTGAACTCCAAATGAATTTTTCATTGTTCCAGAAATTTGTTTGAACTTTGGTACATTCATCTCAGCAAAAGATAAAATCATAACAAAAAAAGCCATCAGTAGCGTTGCCATATCAGCAAATGTAGGCATCCATGCTGGAACTAACTGGACACACTTTGGACACTCCTCACACTTACATTCTTCAGGAGGGTCCTTTTTCTCAGGAGGGGGTTCCTCTTCCTCCTCTTTGACCTCTTTTTTTGGAGGATCCTCTGGAGGAGTAGAACTCTCCTCTTCTTTGTCCTCTCCATCAGTCGAATTTACCGCTTCCTCCTCGCCCTGCTCGCCATCTTTTTGAATCTCATCGAGGTCTTCAACGGTAGTAGCCACTATTCATTAACCTCCAACAGCCGCTTGCAACTTCTCACGATTTGCAGGAATAATAAATCCAATGAGAATATCTGGAATCAATCGAGGGTTGCCACCACCTTGAATAAACATTAAAGCTGCTATTATTATTTCATTGTTTGTTTGCTCTTCAGCATGAACAGCCTCAAGTTTCTTCCTGGCAGGCATGCATATAACATTTGCGATGATCGCCCCATATAGTGTGGTAAGAATGGCAACAGCCATTGCTGGACCCAATGCCTTAGGGTCACTCATGTTTCCAAGCATAATAACTAATCCAACTAGTGTTCCAATCATACCCATTGCTGGAGCTAAATCTTGTGCATTACCAATCATGTCATTTCCTGATTGATGACGAGCCTTAATTTGATCCATTTCGGTTTCCATTGATTGTTTGATGAGAACAGGGTCAGTTCCATCAACCAACATGCGGACACCTCTTGCCATAAAGGGGTTTTTTATGTCCTGTCCCTCAAGAGCAATCATGCCATCCTTTTTGGCAATAGTTCCGAGTTCAACTAATTGCTCAATTATTTTTTCGGGTGTTTCGGAACTGTGAAGGATTGATTTTAAAAATACCTTAATTGCACCAATTAAACCAGGTATGGTGGTAGTATTTAAAACCGTTGCAGCTGTTCCACCAATAACAATAAGTACCGATGGTACATCAACGAATACCGATGGATCCCCCATCGCCATTATGATTAAAACGAATGCTCCAACAAGACCAATTACGGTAGCTATATCCATAACTTAAACATATCTCCAGTAAAATCAAAATATAAGATTTAACAATATGTGATTAAAAGCACAATTTGTTCCACATTACTACTAACTTTAAAAATAATAACTAAAATTGTAAAAAAAAACTTTATTTCCCTTACTTACTATCCTATATTAGAGTTTCAATATTGTTAACTAAGTCTTAATCACGTGGTGCAATTAAAAAATAAAAAAAAACAACTATTATCCTTTGTACTTTTTTTTCTTATTACTACTCTAATCTATGGTTGTAATATTAGGAAGCAGCCACCCAAGTGCGATGTTTTTTTAAATGAAAAGCCCCAAGATCGATTTAGATATGATGATACAACTCCAATAGCTTACGACAAGCTTACCCGTATTTCCTGGTATAGATGTAATGCAGGTCAAGTTTTTCAGGACGGGGAATGCGTGGGTGAAGCACTAGAGTTAAATTGGACGGAAGCCCAGTCTTACGCACGCGAATTTTCCGCCAGTTCAGGCAAAAATTGGAGGTTGCCAGAGTATTGGCAAATGAGAGAATTACAGAGATTTGACTGCATAAGCCCTGCAATTGACACTAGAGCGTTTCCGGCTGTTAAAATCAGCCACTACTGGAGTAGAGATGAGCACATTTTTTCCGAGAGAATGTCGTGTTCTGTTTACACATTCAAAGGCCAAGGATTTTGTTGGCAACGCAAAACAGCCGAGCTTCCTTTTATGCTAGTCTCAGATGAGAATGCGGAACGAATTAAATTCTTAGGAAGAGTCCAACGCGTACTTATTGATTTTTTCAATTAATGTCGTTCTTTGAACACTTAATATTCTAGCAGTTTTTGAAACATTTCCCTTAGACTCCTGTAATGCCTGTTTAATAAAGTTTTTTTCTATTTCAGCCAGTCGCTCTTTAAGAGGCAAACTTTTATTTTCGGGAATTTTATTCACAAAATCATAGTTTTTAACTGATGTTCCTTGGGCCAGCATAATCACTTCTTCCACTGGATTCGATTGATTTTTGTCAGACTCTTCATTTAATTTTTCCTGGTTTCTAAGACCTTTAGGTAGCATCATTTGAGGTATATCCTTATAGAATAGACGTTTTCCAGGATAAAGCGTACTCAATCTAGCACATATATTAGATAACTCTCTTATGTTGCCCGGCCATGAATATTTCTTGAAAGCATTCATAAGACAATCTGCAAAAACTATTGGTTGATTTTGGCCTTTAGCAAATTGCTTTGCAAAATTTTCAATCAAAATGGAAAGATCCTCTGAACGATTTCTTAATGCAGGGGTATGGATGGGTAAAACGTTCAATCTATAGAACAAATCTTCTCTAAACCTACCAGCCTTAATTTCCTCCTCCAAGTCCCGATGCGTTGCAGAAACAATCCTTACATCAATTGGAGAAGGTTTGTGAGACCCAATTGGGTCAACAACTCTTTCTTGGATAACTCTTAAAAGTTTTACTTGAACTTCAGGGGGTAAGTCACCTATTTCATCTAAGAATAGAGTTCCTCCATTAGCCAACTCAAATCGGCCTAATCGATCAGACAGTGCCCCAGTAAAAGATCCTTTCCTATGGCCAAAAAGCTCACTTTCAATTAAATCTCTTGGAATTGCAGCACAATTAACAGGGATGAATTTATGTTTGAATCTATTTGATAGTTGATGCAGATTTCTAGCAACCAACTCTTTTCCAGTTCCGCTTTCGCCTAATATTAAGACAGTAGCATCAGAAGATGCCATAGTCTCAATCAGGCTTCTAAGATCTTTTATTAATTGGCTAGAGCCTAAAATTTTTGAAAGGGGGTTCATCTAAAATAAAAAAATGAAGTGAAAAAAACAGACTTTTCAATACTTTGCATGCTAATAGTATAAAGTATCTCGGGAAATTGTCGATTAATTGACTATTGAAAGAATAACTTTTTATGAATAAAAAATTAAAGATCGCCAGTTTTGCGTCGATTTTTTGATGGAACCGTCTTTGAGGATAAATCATGAATCCATTTGCTACTTTAACACTCACAACATTAGTAATAATTATTTCTGGCTGTTCTGGCATGCCAATTGCCGGAAAAAATAAATACCCAATTCCTAAGTCTCAAATACTTGCTGAACAAGAATTTGCGTCGCAAAAATCAAAAGCTGATTTAAATCGGGGTAGTTCTAAATCAACCGAATCTAGAAATTCAGTTCGATTGGCCTCTATGAACGCGTCCTTAAAGCAAACTATTGCCGAAAGAGCTGCGGCCGATGAAGCCGCAAACAGAGCCGCACTGGAAAGAACTGCCGCTGACAAAGCTGCCAAACTTGCAGCCTCTGAGAGAATTGCGGCTGAAATGGCCGCTAATAGGGCTTCATCCGAAAGGGCAGCCATTATTGCCGAAGCAGAAATGACTATTGATGAAAAGCTTGAAGCTTTGGATGTTCAACAAACACAAGAGGTAGTTGCCGATGCAGATAAAATGCGTGGTGAAAGCTTAATGAGACCTCTAGTTAAAAGAAGGGCTGCAATAAATGCTACCGGCTACGCAGTAATTAGCATTCAGCATCATTCGGTTCAAGCTCAACAACGTCTTCTCGCGATTCGAGCCTCTAAACTCGACGCTTACAGGGGTTTATCCGAGCAAGTATTTGGTCAATATTTAGACGCCACAACAACCGTTGCAGATATGGTAATCAAAAGTGATGTCTTCAGAACAAAAGTTGAAGGAATTATTTATGGTGCTAAGGTTGTTAGTATTAACCCGGTTGGAGATGACACATACGAAACCACACTCTCACTCGATGGGGGAATAGTGGAAGATCTGCGAAGGTATTATGCTGAGCAACTAGCGTCTATTTACTGATAAATCTAAAGCTTAATGAGTGCAAGGTCATGTTAATTTTTAATAATTTTAAACCTTTAAAGTGGTTGTTGCTGATACCAGCCAGTATCTCTTTGCACACTCATGGTGTAGCGGCACCAACCACTGATGAAACTCAAATAGAGGGTTCTACCACCAACAGTTCGATTATTTTGAAAGAAAAAAATGAAGCCGAACAAAAGCTTGAAACAATTAGGCAAACTCTGGTTTCCAAGGCACTCAGAACTCAAGCTAGAGTAAAAGCCAGTGCTTGGCTTGATGGGTCCGGTGCTTTGCATGAAAACACTCGAATAACATCAGATGTAATCACCAAAGGTTCACCCACCCAAAACAAGTTGGAAACACCTTTTATTGTGAATGAAATTAAACCGACTTCTGCTAAAGGTGTTTGCGATTTTTTCGATCCTCGTTATTATAGAAGAGCTCATTTCCAAGTACGTTCTGGTCGATCTAGTATGAATCTCCCTCACCATGAACTCCAAGCGATTTCAAACAAAGTCAGTAATTTACTAAAAACCGGATTACAAACAAATCAAAATTGGTTAATTAATAACCCACCTCCAAATGCCGTTAGTTCATATGACAAGTTTCTGACCTCATCCTCTTTTGAAAAAGCAGATTTTTCAATTAGTCTCATGATTCAAACAGAAGAAGTATTTTCACACAGACTCAAGAGAAACCACGTTGTACTTAATCTACTTTTAACGATCGCAGATTTAAGATCCAAAAAGATTATCCTATCAACTAATTACCCTCTGCCTAGCCCTTGGGCACCGCCACCAATCCCAGCTCCTCGCTCGGGTTTGGCTCAAATTGCCTTCGCGATTCATGAAGCGAATATGATAGGTAAATTTGAAGTTCCTCCGCAAAAATCATACTCAACTCAGTTTGAAACTGAGGTAATTAAAGGGGTTTCTAAACTGATAAACGAAACCAATGAAGCATTTTTATGTAAGCAAATAACCTTTACAATAAGAGAAATGAACGAAAAATCAATAGAAATTAATGCTGGTTCAAAAAGGGGGCTAAAAATAGGAGATCAACTCCTGCTTATTGACAGCGCAATTATTCCGAATCATATTCTGGAAGAATCAGCTTTGGAGAAAATTGCTTTAATCGAAATTGCCTATGTCTCTGCTAACAGGGCAAAAGCATCAAAAATTGCAGGCCCTAACTTAGGACCAGTGGCAAAAAATTCAAGGTCGACAATTACTGCGACTCCATTCTAATATAGAGGTTATTATGAAATACACCAGATTTATAACTTCCTACAACCCAATTCTAAAAATTGCCTTCCTGTTTGTGTTGATTCCTTTAGGTTTGGTAGGTTTGAAACCAATTTATGCTCAGACTACAGAACTTCCAAGCTTTCCCGCAACAACCTCTGTTGAACAAGAAAAAACGCCAACCGCACTAAGTCCGATTCCCGGAGAAATGGCAAAAAGTATTTCTGATCCAAAATCTATTGAGGCAATTAAAGCTCTTCTAATTCAAGGAGGTATTCCAATTAATCAGCCCGGAATATCTAATAAAGCTATACCTCCCATTTCTCAATACTCCGGCACCGGAATAAGTCGAGTTGATCAGAGTATGATTATGTATAAAGTAAAAAAAGGCGACACCCTCGATGGTGTTATTAGATCTGTACTCAGCACTCAACCGTTTAAAATCAAATCTGTCAGAACCGCTATCATTAATTCAAATAGACAAGCTTTTCCGAATGGCAGGCCAACATCAATGCAAGCTGGTGCTGTTTTGATGATTCCCTCACTTGCTGCTTTAAAAACCGAACTCACTGGTGGAATGGCATATGGCATTAATCCTATGAGTAGAAATACGA
>MDTB01071106.1_pt1 | contig 16773 bp, 17 predicted proteins | sample 811161 | NCBI WGS metagenome assembly MDTB01 (sample SAMN05326650, study PRJNA326480) | marine metagenome | isolation source: seawater | place: Mediterranean Sea | collected 2009
AGTTGCAATACATGATGCTTTAAAAATTTTGAAGATACCTATAATTGAATTGCATATAAGCAATATTTATAATAGAGAAGAGTTCAGACATAAATCGCTAATTAGTAAAGTTGCAAAAGGAGTTATTTGTGGGTTTGGGGCTATTGGATATATTATGTCGTTAGAAGCTATGAGCAAATTTATAGAACAATGAAAATTGATAAGAAATTAATAAAAGAACTAGTTGATAACCTCAAAGAATTTGAATTAACAGAATTGGAATATCAAGATGGCCAAACTAAAATCAAAGTTTCAAAAACAATTAAAGGAGTAGAACATTCTAAAACGAGTGCAATTGTCTCTCCAAATAAAGCAGTGCTCCAATCTACAGATGAGGGAGAAGGTACTAGAGTAAAATCTCCAATTATAGGAACTGCTTACCTTGCTCCAGAGCCTGGAGCAAAAAAGTTTGTAGAAGTTGGAGATAAAATAAAAAAAGGTCAGACAGTAATGATAGTCGAAGCGATGAAAACTATGAATCATGTGCCGTCGACTGCAGATGGCGAGGTAAAAAAGATTTTGGTTGAGGATGGACAGCCTGTAGAATTTGGTCAAACTTTAATTCTTTTAAAATAACTAAAATAATGTTCAAAAAAGTACTTATAGCTAATAGAGGTGAAATAGCTGTAAGAGTTATCAGAGCTTGTAAAGAGTGGGGTATCAAAACTGTAGCAGTTCATTCAAACGTGGATGCCGAGTCAATGCATGTTAGGCTTGCTGATGAAAGTGTATGTATAGGTTCTCATCAACCTCAAAATAGTTATCTAAATATCTCATCAATAATGTCAGCAGTCGATTTGACAGGAGCTGAAGCAATACATCCGGGCTATGGGTTTTTATCTGAAAATGCAAAATTCTCCGAAATTGTAAATAAACATGGAATTAAATTTATTGGACCAAGCGCCAAAATAATCTCTGAAATGGGAGATAAGATACAAGCTAAGCGAATTGCAAAAAAATACGGTTTACCTACTATTGAGGGTTCAGAGGGAGGAGTAAAGTCTCTGGCGGAGGCAAAATCAATATGTGAAGAAATAGGATATCCAGTTTTAATTAAAGCCGCAGGTGGTGGTGGTGGAAAGGGAATGAAAGTAGTTGAAGAAGAAAGTAAGTTAGAAACTTTATTTATAACCGCTAAGTCCGAAGCCAAAAAATTTTTTAATAACGATGAACTATACATAGAAAAATATTTTAAAAATCCAAGACACATAGAAGTACAAATTATGTCTGGAAAAAATAAGACTGTACATCTTGGGGAGAGGGACTGTTCAGTTCAAAGAAGACATCAAAAATTAATTGAGGAAACTCCAAGCCCAGTTTTAACAGAAGAGCAAAGGAAAGATCTTTTGGAGAAAACTGTGAAAATGGTAGAACAAATTAACTATGAGGGTGCTGGAACTGTCGAATTTATTTACGAAAACGGTAAATTTTATTTTTTAGAGATGAACACAAGAGTTCAGGTTGAACACCCAGTTACTGAGGTTCAAACAGGTATTGATATAGTTAAAGAACAGCTTTGGATTGCCTTTACAGGTGACACTGCTTTACAACAAAAAGACATAAATCCTCGAGGGCATACTATAGAATGCAGAATAAACGCTGAAAATCCCGCTTTAAATTTTCAACCAAGTCCAGGTACAATTAGCGTATGCCATCAACCTTCAGGTTTTAGAACTAGAGTTGATGGATCAGTTTTCCAAGGTTGTAAAATAACACCTTATTATGACAGCTTAATTGCTAAAGTTATTTGTAAAGGTAGAAATAGAACTGAGGCAATCCAAAGAACTTTAAGATCACTTGATGAGTTTGTATTAGAAGGCATAACCACAACTATTGATTTACATAAAAAAATATTAAATCACAAAAAATTTATTAGTTCTAATTTTGATACGAATTGGCTTGGAAAAGAGAAATTTTATTAAGTGTCATTACAATTTAAAAGTTGTAAATCATATATCGCGTGATCAAATGGAGTCAAACTTGGATCTGATGCAAAAGTCCAACCATTAAATATAAAAACTTGCTCATTTTCATTTTTAGTTAAATCCTTGACTTGCATATACGCAACACTATCTATTTTGTTATTTACTTTAACCTTGCCGCATTTTAAAATTTTTATTTCTAATGGACCAAACTTTTTAATTTCGTCAAGATTGATAACCAGTTTGGAAGATTTAGCAGTAATTTTGTCAAGGCCAATTAAAATTGCTTGAGAAGATCTTAAATTAATTGAACTTTTTTTTTCTTTTAAATTTTGGTTAGAGTAGGCATTTTCATTTTTTTCATTTGATTCTTCAAAACTTGGTTTTATTTCATCTATATTGATTAAAGGAGATGTAATTATTTTTTCCTCAGCAAAAGAGGAATACAGAATAAGAAAAAAAGAAATTAAAATTAAGTAAATCTTATTTCCAAGTTTCATACTTTTTTTTAATATCGTTTTTTCTAATTTTAATTGGTTTAAAACTATTTTTGGTTCCCGTTTGATTTTCTAAGTGTTTTTTTTGCCATACATATTTAGCTTCTTTATTATCTGGTATTTTATCTATTGTGTAGTGCATCCATAAATACCATTCTGAAGTTATTTTAGTTGCTTCAATTTTATTAGCATAAACTACCCAACGCTCATTTTTTTTACTTTGATAATATTTATTCCCTTGCTCATCCGATCCAACAAAATTTCCAAAGAAAAGAGTTTTTAAAAAAGTTCCAAAAGTTTGTCTATTCCACCAGGTAAAAATAAGTTTAAGGCTCATATTAGAAATTTTAAATCCACACAATTCTTAATTGTATTATTAAGTAATAGACACCTTATACAATTAATATATACCTAAATAAAGAGATTCCATTAATTTTATGAAAAAATACGTTGTTGAAACTTACTATACTTGTACCTTCAAAACTGTCCACTCTTTGGACAATTTAGACGATACTGAGTTATCTAAAATAGATAAAAGAACTGATGGTGAAGTTGAAGTAATTGACGTCAAGCTTAACAACCGAAAGACAAAAAAAATTAGCGGTAAGAGTGATGAAAAAACTAAAAATACAAAATTAGACAATGATTTAGCTGATAGTATTCCTAATCAAATTAAGAAAATCAAAAATAATCCTAAAGAGCCGATCAATCTTAAAATAAAAAATAATGCTAGATTTAAAATGCCTGATAGAAGAAAAGGATATATTCAAAAAGCTCAAATAGGCGATCATAAGGTTTATCTTCATACAGGTGAGTACGATGATGGGAAAATTGGTGAGATATTCATTGATACGAATAAAGAGGGGGAACTTGTTAAAGCTATGATGAATAATTTTGCAATAGCAATTTCTCTAGGTTTGCAATACGGAGTTCCGCTTGAGGAATATGTGGATGCATTTATTGATACAAAATTTGAACCATCTGGTAACGTGATTGGTAATGATAGAATTTTAAGCGCCTCGTCAATTCTTGATTATGTTTTTCGGGAACTTGCGATTTCTTATCTAGGAAAAGAAGAATTAGCTCATACACCTTCTATAGCAAGTACGAAAAGTTTGAGTGAAAACGATGGAGATGACAAATTTCTTAAAATTGTCAAAAATATTACTTCAAAAGGTTTTGTTAGAAGTAATTATGAGGAAAAATTAGTAGATCTTTCTGATGTTAGAATTAATCTTAAAACTAAAAACTAATTTTTTTTAATATCTTTCTTTATACCTAATTCCTTCAGCTGACTTTCATTTACATCGGAAGGAGCTTTCATCATTAAATCCTGAGCGTTTTGGTTCATAGGAAACAAAGTTACCTCTCTAATATTTTCTTTTCCAGCAAGTATCATTACTATCCTATCAATTCCAGGTGCAATACCTCCGTGAGGTGGTGCTCCATAGCTAAATGCATTTATCATTCCGCTAAATTTTTCGTTAACTTCATTTTTAGAATATCCTGCTAGCGAGAATAATTTATACATAAGTTCTGGTAAATGGTTTCTGATGGCCCCTGAAGATAACTCGATACCATTACAAACAATATCATATTGATATGCTTTTATCTCTAAAGGCTTATCAAAATTCAACTCATTAATTTTTCCTTGAGGCATCGAAAATGGATTATGACTAAATATAATCTTTTTTGATTTTTCGTCAAATTCATACATAGGGTAATCAACAATCCAGCAAAATGCAAATTTTTTTTTATCAATAATATCTAAATCCTTAGCAATTTTTTCTCTAGCCGCAGAAAGAATTTTATTGATATCTTTTTCTTTACCACAAGCAAGAAAAACACTATCACCTATTTCTGCATCGCAGTTCTTCATAATTTCCTTAAGCGAATCTTCACTAAAAAATTTACCAACTGGACCTTTACCTTTAATTTCTTTTTCTTTTTCCAATGTAAAGTATGCAAGGCCAGAAGCACCGTGCTCTTTTGCCCACTTATCAATATTATCAAAAAAACTTCGAGGTTTATCTTTGGTATTTTTGGTAATTATAGCTCTTACAATTGAGCCAGATTTTACTAATTTTTTGAATATTTCAAATTTTACATCATCCCTTTTAAAAAGATTTGTAATTTCATGAATAATAAGTGGATTTCTTAAATCTGGTTTATCAGTGCCATATTTTTTCATAGCCTCTTGATATGGAATACGTGGAAATTTTTCAGTTAAAATTTTGTTTGACGAAAACTTTTTAAATAAATTTATCATTAATTTTTCAACTACATTAAAAACATCTTCTTGTTCTACAAAGGACATTTCTAGGTCTAATTGATAAAATTCACCTGGACTTCTATCTGCTCTAGCATCTTCATCTCTAAAACACGGAGCAATCTGAAAATATTTATCAAATCCAGAGACCATAATTAATTGTTTAAATTGTTGTGGAGCTTGAGGTAAGGCATAGAATTTACCAGGATTTAATCTGCTAGGTACTAAAAAATCTCGCGCTCCTTCAGGGCTTGAAGATGTTAAAATTGGGGTTTGATACTCCAGGAAACCTTGTTGCAACATTTCAGATCGTATAAAAGAAATTACATTTGATCGTAAAATTATACTTTCATGCATTTCTTCTCTTCTTAAGTCTAAAAATCTATATTTTAATCTTATTTCTTCAGGATAATCTTGTTCACCAAAAACTGGCATTGGTAGTTCTTTTGCGTCAGATAAAACCTCTACGGCCTCGATTGAAATTTCAATTTTACCAGTTTTTAAATCTAAGTTTTCTGTGCCACTAGTTCGTTTGATAACTTTGCCACTGATTTTAAGAACAGACTCGGGTCTTGATTTTTCTAAAACTGGAAAATAATTATTATCATTTTCAATTACACATTGTGTCATTCCATAATGATCTCTTAAATCTATAAATAATAAGTTTCCATGATCTCTTTTTCTATGCAACCATCCAGAGAGATAAACATTTTTGTTAATATCTTTTTCACTTAATTCTGAACAGTTATGAGTTCTGTATTTATTCATTTTTCTAATACTTTTTTTATTAAATTAATATTAATAGCTTTTCCAGTAGATAAAGACAATTCATCTACATCTTTAAGAAATTTAAACATTTTTTCATATGATCTTTCTACATTATTAATAATAAATTCTGATATTTTAGGATTAAGACTAATTTGTTTATCTGATAATGTTTTAGAGATAATTACTTTTAATAAGTCGTCTGTTGGTAATTCAATACCAAAATATAAAAAACTATTCATCCTTGACTTAAGATCTTCTAATTTAAAATTAATATTTTTAATTGATGGAATAGAATTAATTAATACAAAGTTTTCTAATTGTTTAGATTGGTTTAAAATTGAATAAAGCAATTTTTCATCTATATTATTACTGAAACTATCGATAATTAAGCAATCAAGATTACTCAAATCTTGAATAATTTTATCATTTATATTTATCGCTTCAATTAATTTAATCTTATCAATTTTTTTTTCCAAAATTTTTGCTAAATGAGTTTTACCAGATCCAGAGTCTCCAAAAATATTTAACCATTTACCAGGCCATGATGGCCAACTCTCTACTAATTTGTAAGCAGAAAAATTATTATTTGAAATAAAAAAATCCTGTTCGTAATATTTTTTTGCAAAAGGAAATTTGAATATAAGTTGATCCATTTTATAAAGTTCTAATAATCCACTGATCTTTAATGATTTGTAATTTTATATTTTCTTTTTTTAATTGATCAATTATCTTATCTAATTTTCCTAAATATTTAATTTTTAAGTTCATATAATCCTTATTAAATTCTTGAACAAAGATATTTTCAATTGAGTCAATATTTTTTATCCGTTTATTTAACTCAACTAAATTACTATTTTTATTTAAATTTAATTTAGCATTCAAAAAAGAGGGAGTTCTTATATCAATTAAATTTTGTGATTTAACTAAATTAATTAATTCCTTTTTAGACTCGGTAATAATATTTTCGTAAATCTTTTCGGTATTTAAATTTTCTGTTTTAAATTTAAAACTTCTAGAAATAATTTTTTTTTGTATACTTGTTTTAATAAAAACTTTTTTATTATCTTCAATAAAAATTAAAGCTATATTTTTATCTTTATATTCCTCAAATAAATCTGATAATCTTAAATTTATTAAGTTATTCTTATAATTATTAATATTACGGATAATTTCAATATTTTCTATAGGTAGAATAAAATCGATTAAATCAATTTTGTAAATTTTATTCCAATTTTCATAAAAAAAATTGTTATTAAAAACATAAATTTCATCTTCTTTAATAAATACTGGTAAAATATATAATTCCTTATCAAAAATTTCTGAATAAGATATGCTTCTATTATAAAATAAGTTATGAATTTTATCTTTATCAAAAGTGATATTAAAATTAAAAGATTCATCCTTCTTTTCATCATCAGAAATATTTGTTATTTGATAATAAGTTACAAGTTGCTTAATTGAAGAAAAGTCCAAATCTGAAAGCTTGTCTTTATCCTCTTTTAACAAGATTTTTGTTATTAACTTATTAAAACCCTTTTTAATAGCTTGGTCTGTAAGTTTATTGTTTTTTGTTTTATCTTTTTTTTCAATCTTAATATTATTAACATTAAACAAGTTATTTTCTGAAAAAAGAGTTTCAGTTTTGAAAAAAACTATTAAAATAAATAATATTTGTTTGTACGATTTCATAAAAATTTACTTATCAATTTATAAATGAAAAAAAATGAAAATAGTTATAAAAAAAGTGGTGTTAACATTTCTTTAGCTAATAAGTTAGTAGAACATATATCCAAAATATCAAAAAAAGATGTCCAAAAAACGAATAGCTTTCGTAAAAAGGATACAATAGGTGGTTTTGGTTCATTATTTGATATTAGTAAATTTAAAATTAAAGACCCGGTAATAGTTTCATGCACTGATGGAGTTGGAACTAAAATCGAATTAGCAAATAAGTTTAAAAAATTTGATACTATTGGAATTGATTTAGTGGCTATGTGTGTAAATGATTTAATTGTTCAGGGTGCTAAGCCATTATTTTTTTTAGATTATATTGCTGTTGGTAAATTAGAGTTAAAAAAGACTAAAAAGATTTTAAAAGGTATTTTTGAGGGTTGTAGAATTTCTGATTGTAAATTAATTGGTGGAGAAACAGCAGAAATGCCAGGTATTTACTCAAAAAATAAATTTGATTTAGCTGGTTTTAGTGTTGGTATAGTTTCAAAAAAAAGAATTCTCGATAAAAAAAATGTAAAAAAAGGTGATATAGTTTTAGCAATACCGTCCAGCGGGATTCACTCTAATGGTTATTCTTTAGTAAGATCGATATTAAAAAAAAAAAGATTTCCAATAAATTAAAAAAAGAAATTTTAAGACCTACAAAAATCTACTCCAAGGAAATTCTAAAATTAGCGAATATGAATTTGATTAATGCTGCAGCACACATTACTGGAGGTGGCTTAATTGAAAATTTACTAAGATCGATACCCAAAAATTTAACCTTAAATATCGATCTTTCTAAAATCAAGGTAACTAAAATTTTTCAATGGCTTAAAAAGCAAAATATTACAGATAGCGAAATGATGAAAACGTTTAATTGTGGGATAGGTTTTTGCATAATTGCTTCAAATGAAAACATTTCAAAAATAAAAAACATTTTTCCAAAAAAATTTATGCCCTATGAAATTGGTCATATATCAAAAGATAAAGGTAAAGTAAATTTATCGAAATTTCTAGAATGGTAAAAAAAAAAACTTGTGTTTTTATCTCAGGACAAGGTACTAATCTCAAAAATCTTATCTTTTACTCAAGAAATAATAATTTTCCCATCAAAATAAGTTTAGTGATATGCAACAATAAAAAAGCCTACGGCATTAATTATGCAAAAAAATATAGAATACCATATATCTTTATTAATACTAAGTTTCAGAATTATGAGAATAAAATTCTACTTAATTTGAAAAAATATAAAATTAGTTTTATTTGCCTTGCTGGATTTATGAAAATTATTTCTAATAAGTTAATTAAAAATTATCAAAAAAAAATTATCAACATTCATCCTTCGCTACTTCCAAAATTTAAAGGCTTAAATACGTTTTCTAGAATATTAAAAAATAAAGAAATTAAAACTGGCTGTACTGTCCATTATGTTAATCAAAAGTTAGATAGTGGCAATACAATCATTCAAAAATCATTTTTCATAAAAATTGGAGATAACGAGGATACTTTAAAGAAAAAAACTCAGAAACTTGAATATAAAGCTTTTCCCGAGGCGATTATTAAAATTTTCAGAAATAATTAATTTTTAAAAAAAAATTCTATCTCTTTTTTCGCATTTTCTTCAGAGTCGGAACCATGTACAGAATTTTTGTCTATTGATATTCCATACAACTTTCTTAGTGTATTTTCTTCTGCTTCTTTAGGATCAGTTGCGCCCATCAGTTTTCTATTCCCCGTGACTGCGTTTTTACCCTCTAATATCATAACTATTATTGGTCCAGAAGAAAGATAAGCACATAAATCGTTGTAAAATGGTTTAGACTGGTGAACTTTATAAAACTCAGCTGCTTCATCTTTTGTTAAATGAATTTTTTTACTCTCTTTAATTGTTAAATTATTTTTTGTAAAAAAACGCTTAATCTCGTCAACAAGATTTCTTTCAACTGCATCAGGTTTTATTATGGATAGAGTTTGTTCCATTTCACTCGTAGTTTTCTTCAACAAGTTGATTTAGTAATCTCACACCAAATCCAGTTGCTCCTCCTGAGTTTAAAGAACCACCGTATTTTGAGAATGCCATACCGGCAATATCTAAATGTGCCCAAGGAGTTTTATTCAAAATAAATCTTTGTAAAAATTGTGCCGCAGTCGTTGATCCAGCTCCGCCAACATAATTTATATTTTGCATATCAGCGTTTTTAGAATTTATCAATTTATCATAATTTTTATGCAAAGGCATTCTCCATAATTTTTCCTCTACTTTTTCACCAGCGCTTAATATTTGTTTTGATAATTTATCATCATTAGAAAAGAGCCCTGCATATTCTGATCCTAAAGAAACTATAATTGCTCCTGTTAAAGTCGCTAGGTCAATTATAAATTTTGGTTTAAATTTTTTTTCTGTATAAGTTAACGCATCTGCTAAAACTAAACGACCTTCAGCGTCTGTGTTTAAAACTTCTATTGTTTTACCACTATAAGATTTAACAATATCCCCTGGTCTTTGAGCTACTCCACTAACCATATTTTCTACTAGCCCAACAACACCAACAGCATTAACTTTTGCTTTTCTTAAAGCTAAGCTTTTCATTAAACCGACTACAGCAGCTGACCCCGCCATATCGTAAGTCATATCTTCCATGAACCTAGCTGGTTTTAACGAATAACCACCTGTATCAAAAGTAACGCCTTTACCTACAAATGCCAAAGGTCTGGTATTATTTTTTGCTCCATTCCATTCCATTGTTATAAGATATGAGCCTCTGACACTTCCCATCCCTACTCCAAGCAAAGAATGCATACCAAGTTTTTTTAATTTTTTTTTATCAAATACATTTAATTTTAAACCATCTTTTTTAAGAGAATATAATCTTTTTGCATACTCATCTGGATGTAAAACATTTCCGGGCTCCGAAACTAAATCTCTTGCATAAAAAGTTCCCTCTTCTAATGCTTTAAATTTTAATTGAGTTTGAGATGATGGTTTATTTTTACTACCTGATATATGAACAGTAATAAGTCTTATTTCTTTTTTAGTTTTATATTTTTTGAATTCATAAGATTTTAGTTTTAGTCCATGAAGAAAATGACCTAAAAAATTATTATATTTAGCTGTTACTGAATCTGAATTAATAAAATACTCACTATTCTTTCCGTAGTTTATTCGCCCATAAAATTCTCCTCCCAAATTTTCAATATCAGATATGGCTAAATTATTTTTCACTGATATCAAAATAATCTTTTTTTTTGAATTAACTTCAAAAACAAAAATATTTTTTTTTAAATCACTAGTTTTAAGCAAATCACTGATGTAAGAAAATTCAGAATTTGAAAAGTTTTTTTTTAGATCATTTATTTTAAATTTGTCATTAACAAAAAAGACAAGATTTGAAGATGATTTGTTAATTGTTTTTTTTGAATAGTATATTTTTATAGACATAGATTTTTAAAAACTCCTTAATAGATTTGTAAGGTATATATGTGCAAATATATATGATTTCAATGATAAATTTATCATTGTTCACTCTAAAGTTGAATTTATTTTTTGGATGCATTATCTATATAATTATTCATGTTTCAAAACAAAATTTATCTAAATTTTATAAGTGAAATTTTAAAAACATTTGCGGTGATCCTTTTTGGATTATCAATAATAGCATTGACTGTTAGAGCTGTAAATTTTTTGGATTTAGTTGTTGAAAATGGTTACCCTTTAAGCACTTATTTTAAATATTCTTTTTTAAATTTTTTAGGGATAGCGCCAAAATTTATTCCTTTTTCCTTCTTAATTGCTTTAACAATTTTTGTGATTAAACATTTGCAGAATAATGAATTTTTAATCTTATGGACAACTGGGATAAGAAAGATTCAAATAGTTCACGTGTTTTTTCTTACTTCTTTATTAACAATGTTAATATATTTTTTTTTTACAACATTTCTAACACCTATATCTTTAAATAAATCTAGATCTCTTTTAGGACAAGAGCAGTATAATTCGATTTCACCAACATTAAAAACTCAAGAATTCAATGACACCTTCAAGGGTTTAATTTTTTTTGTAGAAAAAAAAATTAATAACCAATTACAAAATGTTTTTTTACAAGATACTGGAAACCATTTTAAAAACTTAAGTTCTGATATTTCAAAAAATTCAGTAACAAATATTATTGCAGAAAAAGGAGTTGTAGAAAAAAAAAGGATAATTTTAATAAATGGTCAAATAATTTCATCAACACAAGATAATTCAGAAAATGAAGTAATAAAATTCGATCAACTTAATATTGATTTAAGTTATGTTAATACAAACACAATCAAAGATTTTAAACTTCAAGAAACTTCCACTTTACAATTGATTAATTGTATAACAGAAAAGAACTTATCTATTCCAAATTGTAGTGCAAAGAATGAAATCGTATCATCTTTAAATAGAAGAATTATATTGCCATTTTATATTCCGGTTATAGCTTTAATTTGCTCGCTTCTTATAATTAGTTCCAAAAAAAAATATTTTAATAAAAATATAATATTTATTTATAGTTTCTTGTTGTTAATTTTTACTGAGTTATCAGTAAGATACACTGGTATTAATAAATATGTTTTTTACACTTTTTTGATAACTCCTTTAATTATGAGTCTAATAATATATATGATACTCAAACATAATTTTGATAGGGAGACTATATAATTTATGAATAAAGTTATTTTAAATTATATTTTAAAAAATTTTATAAAGAAATTTTTAATAATAGTTGGGGTGTTTTATTGTTTTGGTTTAATTCTTAACTTATTCGAGGAAGTTGAGTTTTTTAAAAATTTAGATGTAAGCATTGTTACTCCTTTAATTCTTACAAGTATATATATTCCAAGCTTGATAATAAAAGTTCTACCTTTCATAATTTTTATTTCTAGCTTGTGGTTTATGTGGAGCATGAAGAGTAATAAAAATTTACTAATAATTAAGATTTTTGGTTATTCTAATATAAGAATTTTTTGTATATTAGCTATCTGTGCTTTTTTTATTGGTTGGATAGTTTTGTTTGTTGCAAATCCGATCACATCAACAATGTCAAAATATTATGAACAGGTAAAATCAAATTATTCTCGCGACATAGATCACTTAATAAATTTTAAAAGAGACGGTCTTTGGATCAAAGAAAAATTAAATGAAAAACATAGATTTATTTCTTCAAAAAAACTTGAGGGATCTTTCTTAATAGATTTGACTATTTTTCATCTAGATGAGCAGTCAAATTTAATAGAAAAAATAATCGCTGAAAAAGCGAATATTAGGGAGAATGAGTGGACTCTTCAAAATGTATATATTTTCAAATCTAACCAAGGAATTATAAATAAAATTTATTATAACCAATATAAAATTAATTCAATTTATAATTTAAGTAAAATTAATAATTTATTCAAAAATTTTGACACAATGTCTTTTATGGATTTAACTTTTAATTTTAAAGATTTATTAGATGGTGGGTATAGTAATAATTTTTTAGATCGTAGCCTTCATACATTGTTAACTTTGCCTTTCTTTTTGTTGTTAATGACTGGTATAGCTTCAATTTTGGCCATGAGTAATTTAAAAAGTAGAAATAATCTTAAAATGACTGTTATTGGATTAATATTAGTAATTATAGTGTATTATATTAAAGATTTTTCTCTAGCTCTAGGACAAATTGAAAAAGTTCCATTGATTTTATCTATTTGGGCGCCGATAATCGCATTAAGTTTATTCACTTTAGTAGGAGTTATTCAGATTAATGAGAAATAATTTTAGCCTTTTTCTAGTAATTCTTTTTTTTTTTGAAACAGTTCATGCAAAAAATTTATTAATTCAGGCTAAAAATATTACCCTTGATAAAGAAAATCAAATATCGATATTTAAAGAGGATGTTTTTGTTAAAACAGACAATAATCATACTATCAGAAGTAATTTTGCAGAATATGATAAGAGAAATGGAATAATAAAATTTAAAAATAGTGTAATACTAAAAGATAATAAAAATAATGTAATAAACACGAGCGATGCAGAATATAATGAAAATAATCAAATTTTTAAAACTAATGGGTTTGCTAAAATAATTACTTCGGAAAATTATACCATTGAAAGTAGAGATATCATTTTAAATAAAGAATTTAACACTATAATTTCAGAAAAAAAAACTATTATAAAAGATAACGAAGGTAACACAATATCTTTGGATAATTTTGAATACCAAAAAGTAAATAAAATTTTTAAATCTATCGGTCTTATTGAAATTCAAGATAAACTCAATAATTCTTACAATTTTTCTCAATTATATATAGATTCAGAAAAGAAGGAAATTCTTGGTTCAGATGTTAGTGCCTATATGAATAATGAGGAATTTAAGATTGATAGTAAAAATAATCCAAGGATAATGGCCAATACTTTTATTCGCAAAAAAGATAAAAATATTTTTGACAAGAGTATATTTACCTTGTGTGGTTACAGAAAAGGAAAAAATGGTGAGAAGTGTCCGCCTTGGACAATTCAAGCTTCTAAAATGTTACATGATAATAAAAAAAAAACTATTTATTACGATAATGCTTTAATAAAAGTTTATAACATTCCCATTTTTTATTTACCAAGATTAGCACATCCAGATCCATCTGTTAAACGGAGAAGCGGCTTTCTTCCTCCAACATTAATCAATACAAAAAATTTAGGGTCTGGACTTAAAGTCCCTTACTATCTGGCTTTAGATAAAGATAAAGATTTTACGTTTACAAATAAATTATACGTTGATGAAAATCCTTTATTAATGGGTGAATACAGGCAAGCTTTTAAAAATTCAGATTTAATTCTTAATATGGGTTACACAAAAGGTTATGCAAATACTAGTAGTAAAAAAAATAGCGGTGATAAATCTCATTTATTCACTAAATTTAATAAAAACTTTAATAGCAGCAACGATTCTGAAACAAATTTTATTCTGCAAACTCAGGATGTTTCTAATGACAAATATCTTAAACTTTATAAGATAGAATCTAATTTAGTTGACTATAATCAAAATTATTTAGAAAATTCTTTTAATTTTTTTCATACAAATAATGAATATTTTTTAAGTATGGACGCATCTATTTATGAGACTTTAAAAGAATCTTATAATGACAAATATGAGTATATTTTTCCTGATATTCTTTTCGATAAAAATTTATTTCAGAGCCAAAAATTGGGGGTTTTAGATTTTCAAAGTAATTTTAAAATAAATAATTACGAAACTAACAAAACATCAAAAATCTTAATAAATGATTTTGATTGGAGGTCAAAAGAAATAAATTTTGAAAATGGTTTAAGTAGTAAATTTATTGGTAAAATTAAAAACGTTAATTTTGATACAAGAAACATCTCAGAATTTAGAGAAAAAGAAAAAAGTGAAATACATGGAGCACTAGGTTATCTATCTGAGCTAGAATTAATTAAAAATAATTCAACCTTAGATACTCAAAGTTTGTTAACTCCGAAACTTCTTGTTAAATACTCGCCAGGAAGCATGAGAAAAGAAACTAACGAAGGACAAAGGCTTACACCAGATAATGCTTTTTCTTTAGATAGATCAAATCAATCTTACAATCTAGAAAAAGGTTTAAGTGCCTCAATTGGTTTTGATTATGAATTAACTCAAGAAGATAAATTATTTCAATTTTCAATAGGTCAAGTAATTAATGAAAGAACAAATAAAAAAATGGCTCCTGATACTAGTTTACAAAATAAATTATCAGATTTGGTTGGATCATCAAATTTAAAGATAAATGACAATTTTAACTTAAAATACAATTTTTCTTTGGACCAAAATTATAATGATTTAAACTACAATGAAATTGCTTCTACATTAAACTACGAAAAATTAAATCTTGATTTCAATTATTTACAAGAAAAACAACATATTGGAAATAATGAATATTTTAAAACAAATTTGAGTTATAAAGCTAGTTCAAATCAAAAGCTCTCTTTTGAAAATAAAAGAAATTTGGTAAGGGATGCATCTGAATATTATGATTTAAGTTATGAATATTACAATGATTGTTTAAGAGCTGCTTTAGTTTTTAGAAGAGAGTTTTATAATGACTCTGAATTAGAGCCTGAAAATTCTCTTATGTTTAAAATTACACTTGTTCCTTTTGGAAATATAAATAGTCCATCTTTTAGTCAATGATCTCAAAAAAATTTAAAACACTCGTTTTTATTTTATTCTATTTTAATTTTTTAATTTTATTTGCTTATGAAAATAAAATTATTGCTAAAATAAATGACAAAGTCATTACATCATATGAATTAAAAAATAAAATTTTAACAACACTCACTTTAGCTAATGAAGAGATCAATCAAGAGAATATTAACAAATCAAAACCTTTAGTTTTAAATACTTTAATTGATCTCAAGATTAAAGAGAATGAAATCAAAAAATATAAAATAAAAATTTCAGAATTGGAATTAAAAAATAACTTAAAAATTTTTACATCTACTAATTTAGAAGATTTTGAAAACCAATTTCAATTTAATAATCTTAATTTTGAGCTGTTTAAAAAAGATCTTGAGACAGAATTGGCTTGGAGAAAGCTAGTTTTTTTTTTATTTAGTAAAAAAATAGAAATAAATGATGCAGAAATTGATTTTGAATTAAAACAATTCTTAAAAAGCAATAAAGCTAAAAATAAGGAATTTAGATTATATGAATTAGTTGTAAATTTTGAAACTCGATTGGAAAAAGATAAAAAAATTGAAGAAATAATGGAACAAATTAATAGTATAGGTTTTGAAAATGCTGTGTTTAAATTTAGCGAGTCTTTAAATAAAAATAATTTAGGAGATTTAGGTTGGGTTAGCTCTAAAAGTCTTTCAACGAATATTTTACGTGCAATTGAAAATTTAAATATTGGAGACATTTCAGAGCCAATTATTATTAGTAACTCAATATTATTTTTAAAAATAAAAGATAAAAGACATGTTGATTTAAATAATAATAATATTGAAGATTTGAAAAAAAGAATTTTAAACTCAAAAAAAGATCAAATGTTAAGTTTATATTCAAATAGTCATTTATCAAAACTAAAAAATTTAACCTCTATCGAATATCAATGAAAAAAATTATAATTTTATCCGGTGAACCAGAAAGTATAAATTCTGAGATAATTTGTAAAGTATGGAAAAGAATATCTAATCAATTGAGAAAAAAAATTTATGTCATTGGTAGTTTCAACCTAATAAATAAACAACTGTCAAAGCTAGGATTTAAGATTAATTTAGAAAAAGTCAATAAAATTGGGGAAAATACAAATACAAATAAACTAAAAATAATTGATGTAAAATTATCTTTTAATAACCCTTTTAAAATAAACAGGCATAAAATCAAAAACTATCTTCATCAATCATTTAATATTGCTCACAAAATTGCTACAAAAAATTTGGACATTGCGGGCATTATTAATTGTTCTGTTGATAAGAAATTTTTAGATAATAAAAAATTAGGTATAACTGAATATTTAGCTTCAAAATGTCTTATTAAAAAAAATTCCGAAGTTATGCTCATCAGAA
>MDTB01114235.1_pt1 | contig 16770 bp, 24 predicted proteins | sample 811161 | NCBI WGS metagenome assembly MDTB01 (sample SAMN05326650, study PRJNA326480) | marine metagenome | isolation source: seawater | place: Mediterranean Sea | collected 2009
CATAAACATTTTTTTTTTTAAATTAATAATTTTTATTAAAATTTACAATACATTAGTCGTTAAATCAAATATGAGTTCTAATAAGAATATAATTCCATTTCCTAATAGATTTGACCATCAAAAAGAAAAGTATATTCAGATAAGAGATGAGATAGAATCTTTGTTATTTAAATATGCTAGTGATAGTCAGGATCTTTGGGCTGTTTCTCTTGCAGCTGGGAGGTTTTCAGCAATGAATCTTGAGAGAATGGATGGTAAACAAAAAGCTTTAGAGTTCTTTGAATGTTGTATAGACACTCAAAATCAAAAGAAAATTAGGTAATTCTAGAGACGTTTCCTGAAATTTGGGCTCCTGAGTCGACCGACAATGAGTTAGTCTTTAGCTTACCATCAATATTTCCAGAGTTTGCTACTTCTAGATGATCAGCAGTTACATCACCCTCCACATTTCCTTCAATTCTTGCATGTTCAGCATTAATGTTTCCAGTTAATTTGGAAGTTTGTTCAATTATTAAAGATTTTGCAATAATATTACCTTTAAATGTTCCAGCAATAATTATTTGACCTTCTTTAGATTCCAGTACACCTTCCATAAGGAGGTCTTTATTAATATATGTTATATCACTCAATATAATTCTCCGTTAAATTAATCATCATCATTTTGGTTAATATCATCAGTATTTTCTTTTTTAGTTTTAAGCTTTCTCTCGTCCCAATTATGAATAATTTTACAGTTTAATGCCGCCCCCCTATCCATTTGAAGAGATTTATAGTTAATTTCTCCTGTTATAACGGAGGTATCTGTTAACCAAACTGAATCAGCTTTAATTTTACCTTGATAGTTTCCTGAAATTACTACTAGTTCTGAGGTTATAGAACCCTCTAGAGTGGCATTTTTTCCTAAAGTAACTTTATCTGACTTAATATCAGCTTCAACTCTACCATTAATTTCAATTGTAGAGGCATTTGTAATTTTACCTTTAAAAATTGCTCCCTTTCCAATGATTGATTGACTATCTGCCATAAAATTAGCCTTTCTTTGATTTTTTTGGTTTTGTTGGTTTTGTTGGTTTTAATGTGGTTTTTTCGTTGTCTAGTCCCTTAATAAGTTGCACATCAAGTTTAGCGCCGCCTTGAGCTTTTAGAACATTATAGTGGAGATTACCTTTAATATTTGCCGTTGATTCTATAGCAAGAGTATCTGCGAAGACATCTCCCTCAAAATCACCGCCTATAGTTGTATTTAAGGATTTAATATTTCCTTTGAGTTTGCCTTCTGATGAAATATTTATGTGATCACATTCTATATTCCCTTTGACTTTACCTTTTAAAACAAGATTGCCACTACATTTTATATTTCCATTAATTTGCATTTCTGTTCCGATTACGCTGGCAGAGGCTGTTGTTTTAGTTGGTTTGTTAGAATCTCGAGAAAACATTGCTTTAATCTAATTTAGAAATATAATGCTTATCACAAAAAAAATTAAAAAAAAAGTAATAATATATTATAATTGGCTTATGAAATGCATAACTAAGTCGGTTTAAAAGCTAAGCAAACTTATGACAGAACAAGTAATTGATATTAGAGATAGAATTGAAAAAATGAGAACTCAAATGACTGGTTCTAATTCCGTAGCAGTTGAGAAGGAAAAAAAATCCTTTCAAAGCGAAGTAAATTTATCCAAAAAAAATGAAATACCTAATAAGATTGAAAAGTTAGTGCCACCAACTATTTTACAAAAACCAGATTTAGAAAAAAAGATTAAAAATAAAGATTTTCCCAACAATATTAATACTATTGAAAAACCTGAAAAAGTTAACAATAAAAATAGTGAGTCAAGTTCACTAAAGTTTAGTGAAATCAATTTCAATAAAGAAGAAAAAGTTGTAAGTCAAAAAGTTTATAAAGACTACCACAATGAAAATATGTTCGATGAGCATAAAAAATCAGTTAAACTTGATGATGATAAACCTTTCCCACAATTTAATCTTAATGTTAGTAACCCAATTTCATGGAAACTAATGTTATTAATTATGCTGATGCAATTATTGACTAACATCATGTTAGTTGTTGTTTTATATCTAAAATAAAACGCGATGCAAGAGTATCTTAAAAAGCTTTTTTATAGAAATTTCAAATCAAGTCCTAAGTTTGGGACTTTAACTGTAGATTCAAAAAATTTAAAAGAATTGTTTAAAGAAAGAAGGTTTCTTTATTTTACTAAAAAAGGACCTATTGAAATAGTAATTAATATTAAGCATTACTTATCTGCATTTGTTTTATCATTAATATTTATTTTTAAATTACTCCAATTTATTTTTTTTGGGATCTCTACTTTCTTTAACTACTTAACATATCAAAATGATATTATTGTCAGAAACAAGTTTACAGATACGGAAATTCAGGCACTAAAAAATATTGCAAAAAATGCGATGAAAGTTGAAATTGATCAAGAATCTAAATATTTAGAAAAAAATAATCAAAAAGTAGACAATAACGAATTAGACATTATTGATCAATCTTCGGGCATAAAAATAGAAATTAAAGAGAAGTTAGATAATATTAAAACATTAGTCTCAAATTTTGGAAAAAGCTTTAATCATGAAATTATTCGCTCAGATGAAGTTGTATTTAACCAATTTTCTGGTTTGGCAAACCCTGAAATGATTGCAATGGAGCATTCCATTAGCAGAAAGACGGTAAAGAATGATAAAGGTAAAATTATAAAAAGAAATGGTTTTTCTTACAAAGATTTGCCAGTTGTTCCATTCATAGCTCCAAGAACTAATAAACTCAAGATTATTCATTTTAATAAAAAACTTGATGATGAAATTTTACAACTTACTAATGTTTTCAAATCTCTAAATTTAAATCCAGACAATATTGATACCGAAGAGATTTTTGAATTTCTAAGGTCAAGCAAGTTAAACTTTAGTATTGGTAAAGATGAATTAATTAATAATACTTCTCTAAGATTTCAATATCTTGAGGAATTAAAGAATGCAATTATATTCTTACCATTGAAGCCTCCCATGCAATATTATTATGTTTCCAGTCCATATGGTTATAGAATACACCCAAAGACAAAACGTAAACAAATGCATTACGGCATCGATATGGCAGGTACATGGCAAGAAGAAGTTAGGGCTCCCGCAGATGGAGTTGTAACTTTTTCTGGAAGGAATGGTTCTTTTGGTAAAACAATTAAAATTTTTCATAAACATGGTGTTTCGACTATTTTTGGTCATCTTCACAAATTAAAAGTAAAGAAAGGCCAATATCTCAGGGAAGGTGATATCATTGGGAAAATGGGTTCAACTGGAAGGGCTGTTGGTGCTCATTTACATTATGAAATAAAAGTAAAAAAGAAATCAGTAAATCCATATGATTTTATATCTCTGGGTAGAGAATTATTAAGTAGTTCAATTCTAAGAAAATAAGTGGCATTAAAATTGCTCACCTCTATTCATGAGGTTTTTTTATAAATTTTTTTTTTTTATAATTTTTTTAATTGCTCAAGAAGCTAATGCTAAACAAGATTTTAGTTGTTCATTTTTTACTGAAAAATATTCTAAAATTTATAATTTACCCGATAAATTACTTACTTCCATTTCTCTTGTTGAGTCAGGAATAAAAAAGGAAAATAAAATGATTTCATGGCCATGGACATTGAATGTTTCTGGAAAGTCTAAGTATTTTAAAAACAAAGAGGAGGTTTTATTTTTTCTTAGGAGTAATTCTCAAAAAAAAAACATCGATGTTGGCTGTATGCAGATAAATTTAAAATATCACAAAAAAGAATTTGATAGTATAGAGAGTATTATTGATCCTGAAAAAAATGTTGAATATGCTGCTAAATTTTTAAAATTATTATTTAAAAAGCATAAAAGATGGAATGAGGCAATTTCAAGGTATCATTCGTCTTCACCTGTTAGAAAAAAAATATACCTCAGAAAAGTTCAAAATTATTGGTCAAAAATTAGGCAAAGAAAAATTAAAACTTTTATTGATTTTAGTGAAAAAGAAAAAAAGAAAATTGAATTTTTTAAGAAACAATTCAAAGATCAGATATACCATTTAAATAGTTAAGTATTGGCAAGAAAATTGCAATGTTATGTTATAAATTTAAGGAGTATAAAAAATGAATTTTAATGATACAACGCCAGTTGAAAATATTAATGAACAAGTTGGTTCTAATTGCATTTTTATTGAAATTTCACATTATGAAGATGACAAAATTACAAAAACAGAAACTTTTCCAATGATACATTTTTTAGAGGGTTTTGAAAAAGAATTTAAAAAAGTAAGATATAATTAATTTTATAATTAAAAAAATAATAATTATTATATAAGTATTCCTTAAAAGAAATCAAAAGTATCAATTATAATATTGATATAAAAAGTTTTGACTCCTAAATAATTTTCTTAATATAAATAATATTTCACAACTTTTATTTTAAATATTTAAAGATTGAATCTTCATCATTCTTCTTCTAATTGATGATGAAGGTATATTCATTAATTCTCTATATTTGGCTACTGTCCTTCTAGCAAGGTTTATGCCCTCAGTTTGTAATTTAGTTACTAATGCCTCATCACTGAAAGGACTATTTAATGGTTCAGTACTTATTAATTTTTTTAAAGACTCTCTAACGGATGCTGCAGAATGACTTTCTCCATCATTTGTACTATTAATTGAAGCACTAAAGAATATTTTCATTTCAAAAATACCTCTTGGAGTAAGAATTAATTTATTTGAAGTAACTCTACTTACAGTGCTTTCATGCATATCAATTTTTTTTGCCACATCTTTTAGTATCATGGGTTTTAGATATTTTTTACCTTTTTCAAAAAATTCTTTTTGTTGGTTAACAATTTCAGAACTAATTTTTAAAGTAGTAATATTCCTTTGCTCAATAGCCTTCATTAGCCATTTAGCTGAGTTCAGATTTTCTGAAATATATTTTTTATCAGTATCTGAACATTTGAGTTTTTCAATCTCGTTAACATATTCCTCATTAACATTAATTTTTGGTAATGTGCTATTGTTTAATTCCACACTCCAATTTTTGTTTGTTTTTGTGACAATAACGTCTGGACTAAAAATTTCCTCATTTTCATCAGAATATTTTAGGCCTGGTTTGGGATTTAACATTCTAATTTTTCTGACAAAAGTTTTTAATTCTTCTTCTTTCACATTTGCTAATTTTTGAAGTTCTTTTAAGTTTCCTTCTCCTAGAAGTTCTAAATTTTCTATTACTACTTTGATGTTTTCCGTAAGCATATCTTCATTATGCAATTGAATAGTTAAACATTCTTTCAAGTTTCTGGCAAAAACCCCATTAGGATCAAAGTTTTGCATTTTTAATAAAACTTTTTCAATGTCATTTTTATCAAAACCACTGAATGAAGAAATCTCATCTAAATTTTTAATAAACCAACCACTAGGTTCAATGTAATCAATTAGAATATCTGCTATGTTTTTTTGATTTTCATCAGAAAATTCCAATTGAGCTTGACTTTTAAGTATTGATTTAAGTGATATCTTTTCACTTAAAGTTTGCTCCACTACTGAACCTGGATCTATGGAATCATGATTAGAACTCTTATTTTGGTAAATCTGAGTTGTATCTAAATCCCATCTATTTTCAAAATCTTCGTTTCCCGGTTCGTCGCTGAGGGATTCCCCAGAATCAAAACATTCATCTAGATCATTGGTATTTTCATCATAATCATTTTTTTCCTCATCTGATGTTTGATCCTCTAAAAAAGGATTTTCCTCTAATTCTTTATTTATTAAGTTAGACAATTCTAGATTGTTTAACTGAAGAAGCTTTATTGCTTGTTGAAGTTGTGGTGTCATAACAAGCGATTGGCTTTGTTTCAACTTTAAATTTTGAGTTATTTGCATTCTTATTCTCCTTTCATGGTAATTTGACTACTTTTTTACTATGAAAGCAAAATTTTAATTTGACACAATTGTGTTGTCAGAAAAGTGACAATAGTGTTTAATAAATTTTTAGTATAAAATTTGTTGAAAATATAGATTTTTTCAACTAACACAATAATATTGTAACAGATGTTAAAGATAATTCCCTTAGTTATATTTCCTCTATCTTTTTTTATTATCTTTTTAGGTGTTAAAAATCTGACAGAGAATTCCTTAGAAAATGTTAATGAAAAACCTCAACTAGTTCTTCTTGAAGAAAATGATTTAGATAAAAAAGAATTAACTAATAATGAAAAAAATATTAATGTTGATTCTGAGAGTGATATTCAAATAATTGATGATTCTATTTCAAAAATAAAAAAAAAAATAGCTAATGATAATTTGGAAAAATTAAAAAATAAAAAAAGTATAGACCAAGCTGTGAACTTGAAAAATAATAAAATTGTAGATAATTCAACAAAAAAAAAAATTATAAAAGATGACTTAGATATTGAAAAATCTGGAATTCTTTTACAATTTGGGGTTTTTTCAAAAGAAAAGAATGCAACTGATTTAAAAAAAAAAATTGAAAAAAAAATTATTGATAAATTTTCTGATTTCAAAATAAATATTAATTATGATGAAAAAAGAAAATTTTATAAACTTATTTACAAGGCTGACGATAAAATAAAAGCAAAAGACATTTGTGAGTTGAGTAATAAATCTAATATAAAGTGTATTCTTCTTAAGAATAATTGATGAAAAACTGTAGAATATGTTTGATAATTAGATACTTTGTTTTGAGTGTAATTTTTTTAATTGTAATTTCTTTGACACTTACCGATGATTTGCACTACTTATCTTTTATAACACCATGGAATGCCGTAAGGTTAATATTTTTTTTGGGCTTTTTCGTCTTCATTTTTAAGTTAATAGAGTATAAAAAATCAAAAGATTAACGATCTCTTACAAACCTTACAAAAATTCTTTTTTCTGGTACAAATCGTCCGTATGTATGCCCCGTGAAGAAATTAACGGACCAGAAAAACTTTGGTGACCACCAATTTCTCTGAGACGTCCAGAATGGCTGTGCAGGTGTACTTGGAAATAATATTGTATCAATTTTGGTGTCTTCACATTCTTCACATACTAAACTTTCAAGTTCTTTTCGAGTTGGAAGTCTCCAATTACCTTCAATTTGTTCATTGAGAATTTTATTAGCTTCTTTAGCTTCCTTGAGGTCTAGTTTTAGAGGTTCTCCAACACAATCAACTTTGTCATCACTCCACTGTTGACCAACAGAACACCTTAACCATTCAACTTTATTTTTTAGATCAATAACATAGTAGCCTTTTTCAATAAAATCAGATGCAAGACCCATATTAAAAAATAATAAAAATGAGAATAGATAAATTAAATATTTCATGTATTAAATATAACAATAAAAAGTTAAAAAAAAAAAAAATTGAATTTTGGTATTAAAGTTGCAGTTTCCATACCAAAATATTATTTTATATATAAACATTTGTTAATGGATTTAAGATGGATTTAGCTACTTTAATAGGTTTTTTTGGCACTTTAGGCATGATAGCAGGTGCAATGATATCAGCTGGCGGTTTGGGAATGTATATTGATGTTCCTTCAATTTTAATTGTTTTTGGGGGTTCTTTTTTTGCAGTTATGTATACAGCGCCATTACCAGTATATTTTGGAGCGTATGGAGCATTTGGTAAAGCTTTTAAACCTCCTGTAAAAAAAATGGACGAGTTAATTACTAGGATTGTTGAGCTAGCTGGTATAGCCAGAAAAGATGGAATGATGGCGCTAGAAGGCCAAGAAACTCCTGATGCTTTTTTTGATAGTGGTCTACAAATGTTAGTAGATGGTGCTGATGAGGAGAAGTTGACTATTCAGTTAAAAAAAGAATTAAAGGCAATGCAAATTAGACATGAAAAAAATGTTGGTGTCGCTCAGTCCTGGGTTGACATTGCACCAGCGATGGGAATGATTGGGACTTTAGTAGGTTTAGTCGCCATGTTAGGAAATATGGCTGATCCTAAAGCTATTGGTCCAGCAATGGCGGTTGCACTTCTAACAACTCTTTACGGTGCAATGATTGCAAATACTATTTTTATGCCACTTGTAATCAAATTAAAAGGTTATTCAGCTTATGAAACCACTTATAGAGAAATGATTATAACGGGCTTACAGTTTATTTCACGAGGAGAGAGTCCAAGAAATATTCAAGATCAGTTAATAGCAAATCTTCCACCTAAAGAAAAGCAAGCATTAATAGAATCGGCTAACGCTTAAAAGGATTTAAATGGCTGAGGAAAGTAAACAAAAGAAAAAGGAAGAACCTACTGAGGAAGAGGAACAAGAATGTCCAGAGTGTCCTCCTAAAGGGGCACCCGCATGGATGGCTACTTTTGCTGATATGGCAACACTTTTGATGGCCTTCTTTGTTCTTATTCTCTCATTCGCTGAATTTAATGTCCCAAAATTTAAACAAATTAGTGGAAGCATGAAAAATGCATTTGGTATTCAGAGAGTTGTTCCAGTGGTTGAGCCACCAAAAGGAACCACTGTTCTTTCGTTAAACTTCAGTCCAAACCCAACACCCTCAGTTCAAGATAACTTGAAACAACAAACAACAGAAACTGATCAACCAAAAGTTGAATTACAAACTAAAAATCAAGATAACACAAAAGATGATGGAGAAAATGAGGATGCAAAAGAACTTGCTGAAAACATAAAAGATGCAATTTCAAGAGGAGATATTGAAGTTGAAGTATTAGGTGATAATGTTGTAGTAAATTTCACACCTACAAAAGCTGATGAAAAGGAGTTACCTGAACTATTACAAAAAACTTTAAATACAGTAGAGAGTGTAAAAGCTGCTTCAGGCAAATCGGAAACAGAAGTTTTAGTTGGTGGTCTCGACAAACAATTAGCTATGCTATCTTCAGCCTCTTCAGCAGCAGGGAAAAATGATGCTCAGTCCAAAGAGGGTAATGATGCGGGTGAATCACAAGATACTTCAAAAGAAGAAGAAAAAAAAGCACAACTCGCTGAAGACAAATTTAAAGTTGCACTTAAAGAAGAGATAGGCGAGGGATTGATTGATTTAGAGAGAAAAGACGACAAAGTAATTATTACAGTAGGTTCTGGAGGAGCATTTAAATCTGGTTCAGCAGACTTAACTAATAAAGCAAAGAAAATAATGGCAAAAATTGCAGAAGTGAATAAAAAAGGTAGAAGTGAAATATTGGTTTCTGGACACACAGATGACAAACCTTTAACTTTCGGTTCTTTATACAGAGACAACTGGGATTTAGCAGCTGCCAGGTCTTCTTCAGTTGTTCAAGAGCTTGCAAACTCTGGAAAACTTAAGCCAGATAGGATGAAGGCGATAAGTTATGGGGAGACGAAACCAGTAGCAAGTAATGATGACTCTAAAGGTAGAGCTAAAAATAGAAGAATTGAAATTGAAATTAATTATTAAATATCTAAAATAGAATGATTATTGAGAAAAGTCCATATTACAATAGACCAAAAATTTTGCATCAAAACGATTTGACAAAAGTTAAACCTGAGATTAATGAAAAAACTAATACCGAAAAATTTTCATTTATGGATTGGTTTAAGGGACTCATAAACCCGCTCCAAAATCTTCCTTTAGTAAGTGGTATTTATTCAAGTATAAATTCTGAAACTGAAGAATCAGATAGAGATCTAGTCCAGAATAGTTTAGGGGGATTTCTCTATGGTGGACCAATTGGAGCAATTGCAGGTTTTGGCAATTGGGTTTTTAATAAGATTTTTGATAAAACACCGACAGAATTAGTTTTGGATTCAACAGGAATAAGCAATATCTGGAAAGATGATAATAAAAAACAGATAGCAAAAAATGAAACTCAAGTTATCGAAAAAAATGTACAAAGCAATGACAAGAAACTTTTTATTCAATTAACAAGTTATGAAGATAAAAAATCCTTTTTTAGTAATAATTCAGAAATCAAGTTTATAGAGACTACAGCAAATGAAAAATTATTTCATGTTGGAAAAACTGTCCCACAAACTGTTGCAAATAATGTTATAGATTCTGATAAGCAAAAGCTTAAAACTTCTCTAAATTTAAATAACAATGAACTTAATGATCCTTTATTGACTTCATCACTAACCCCAAAAACTGAAAAAGATAAAATTAGCGAAACTAAAACTTCAAAGAAGTTTAGAGAAATTAATTTTTCTTATCCAGAATGGAAGCCAGAGAAGAAAGTTAATAATGAAAAAAACTTATTTGATTTGAAAAAAAAATATCACGAATTAGGTGAGGCGGAAGTTGGTAAAAACTTTAATTTAAATATTTAATTAAAAATCTAATTCTTCTTTTTTATATTTTTCAAAGTATTCAGACCCAAGGATGGATTTAATTTTTTCCATTGTTAAGTCTGCAATCTCACTTCCATACTTATCATAGTGTTCGTCACACTTCCTAGATGCAGCACTAGCAACGTTTTGAGCAATAAACTCATTTTCTACAGCAGTTCTAGCTCTTGTTGTTGCTTCTGATTTAGCTTTAGTAAGTCGACCCATAGTGCTATTTTTTTTTCTATTTAAATCATCTACAACTTCCATAAGTTGTTTGTAACTAGGATCAGGAACAGTAATTTTTATAAATTGACCTTCAACTTCGTAACTAAAACCTGTTTCATCAATTTGCTCTGTAATTAACTCAATATGGTCAGTATTAAAAACAAGTAATTCAATCACGTGTTGATTATCAGTTTTTCTTAAATCAGCAACATCAACCAATCTTCTTGGTTTACCACTAATACTTATCCTTAAGTTTCTTATAATAGTTAAGTTAGCATCAGTAGCTTTTACTTCTTTTATTATTTCGATATATTCTTCTACTGCAGTTTTCATCAAATTTTCTGCCTGAATTGAATATTGCTCAGCCATTTCTTAACCTCAATTTGTTTTAGAATGTTATATTATACTAAAGCTTCTTTTTTTTCATTAAGAATGTTGGAATTTTTCTTACTTTCTTGATCACTTTCTTTTTTCTCATCTTCTATGACTGGATCACCTAATTTTGAATGTTTAAATCGAGATTTTGGATCAATTTTTCTGATAATTTCCTGAGCTTCATCAATTGTTTTAGCGGCTATTTTTAGACTGAAAGCCTTGCCTTCTAGCATTGAGAAACTAAAAAGTAAGTTTAGTTGGGCTTTATAACAATAAACAGATGTGAGTATCCATCCAAGCAAGAACATAAATAAGTTAACTGTAAAAAGCATTATTGACAATGTAAAGAATGCAAACAGAATCCACCATTTCCCTGAATAAGCTAACCATAGAGGGGGACATAAGCCTGCTGAAAGAGTGTTAGAGTTTTGGTAAACATCATATCTTCTATATACATCCCTCATCGCAATATATTCATTTAGTTCATCAAGATCATGATTTTCTTTTTTTAAAAATTCGTTTTTTATTTTATCTGTCTCTTCTAGATTGGTTGTAACAAATACACATCCTAAACTATTTTCAACAATCAAATCAAAAAAGAAATCATTTCTTAGTATTGTTAAGACAGCTTTCTGATTATTTTTTTTTAGATCACTTAACTCTTCGACAAATTTTTTTTCTCCAAAAGTATATAATTGATTATTTAGTGCCACTATTACATCTTCTGGTTTTAAAAAGAGTGACATTGCGTAGGTTTTTTTTCTTATTTTATCAATTTTAATAAGAAAGTTATTTGATTTATCTTCAGCCATAAAACCTGATGGTCATTATTAAGGAAAAGTAATACTTTCCTTTTGATCGCTAATTTCTCTTACAAGCATTTTATTTTGACTAGCAATTGCTTCCAGCGCCGCATTCAATGATGAAGTACTATTAGACAATTCTTTTAGAAGTTTTGTATTTTGTGTTTTTTTATTTTCTTTAATTAGTTTTTCAAACTCTTTATTTAATTTTGCAGTAGTTACAACACTATTTTCAGCAATAGACTTACCTAATCTTGTTGATTCTTCTTTTATTGATTTGGATAAACCATTTGATAGATTTGAAATTTCTTTTGAAAGATTAAGCATTAGATTTTTGTCATTAGCTTTAATTGCATCAGACAGGTCTCCAAGAGTATTCTTTATTTGGTCATTAGCGTTAACCATATCTGAATGTCTCGTCAAACTAGAATTCATATTCTCGACAGCTTTATTTACGTTTTCAACATTTTCAGCAAAAACAACCAGAGCTTCTTTACTTGTACCCGTCATTTCCTCTAACTCTGATAATGATTTAAAATATAATAAACCAGTTAAAATTATTGCAATCACTGCAGTAGCGATTGAACTAGAAAAAACAATTGTTGTATATTTATGAATTTCTTTCACTTTTTGCTCCGCCTTTAAATATTCATTTTTTATTCTTTTATACTCAGATGTAACATCAGTAGCAGCATCTGCAGCATCTAAAGCAATTTTTATGCTTTCTTGCATCGCGTTAATTTGTTGATTCATGCAAGTCTTCCTTTTTTTTTATAAATATTAGCATTTTTTTCTTTAATTGAAAATAGTGCACAATCTGTGCCAGAAATTTTTCTTACCTCAAGGTATGGAGTTATTTTTGAGATTACTCCAAAAGCATTGCAACCATAGGGAAATTTTTGTCTATGAGTAACATAAAAGTGAGAGCATTTCAGACAATTAATCTTTTTCATTTTTTTAAACTCTTAATTTTTTCAACAAGTTTAGCAATTTGAAATCTAAGTCCTCCAAGAAAAGATGTTAAAGAGCAGAACCACAAAAAATATGAAAGAAAAATTCTCCCTTCATCATGAAAATCAACAGCTTTGAAATGACAGATCATCGTACTGTAAAAGAAAGCAAAGGTTATTATTAATTGAGATATTTTTCTATTCAGCATTTTGTTTTCCAAATTCATCAAAAATTAGATCATTAGGTATTTCAATTTCAGGTTTTTCAACTTTTTCCCCACTATCAATTTTATAAATATATGCTAAAGCAATAGCAACTGCATTATATAATTTACTCATAATTTCTTCTTTGATTTCACATGTATAATATAGAGCACGAGCTAGTTGAGGGCTTTGCATAGTACCTATATTAAGTTTTTTGCCTTTCTCAATAATTTTTTCAGCTGTTTTCCCCCTACCTTTTGCAATTATTATTGGTGCATTTGCATCACCAACTTCATATTTTAAAGCTATTGCAAAATGAGTCGGGTTTGTAATTATTGCAGTTGCATTTTGTAAATCATCAACTGATGCATCCTCTTTTCTACTTTTGGTAGCAGCTTCTAATTGGAGTTTTCTTATTTTTTGTTTTACTTCTGGCTGACCATCAGTTTCCTTGTATTCGTCTTTAATATCTTGATGAGACATTCTTAGAGATTTAATATAATCATATTTTTGCCAAGCAAAATCAATTGCTCCTATAAAGGCTAAAGCCACGAGTAATGCAATTACTAATATTGGAAATAGAGAGACAAGTCTTATTACAGCTGAAAATAAATTAGAATCACTTATATTTATTAATTCTGGTATGTATTTTATCAGAACAAAATAAGCAATTCCCCCAAGTAAAACAACTTTTAAAATTGACTTTAAAAGCTCAACTAAACCTTTTGTTGAGAAAATTCTTTTTAAACCTTTTATCGGGTTCATTTTCTCAAACTTCCAGTGAAACGCTTTAGGAGAAAACTCTAAACCTCCACCAACTAAAAATTGTGTAAGTATACAAACAATTAATAATGGTGTTGCAAAAATAATTGTGACCTTTAAAAAAAAATTAATTACCTCTTTAACAGATTGAAGAAGACTTTTTCCTGAAATTAGTTCAGGGCCAAAACTAAACAAATTTCTTGTGATTTTTAAAAAATCATCAAATAGGGGAGGTAGTAAATACATTAATAAAACACCAAATGATAAAATTGTAAAAACACCCATTTCCTTGCTGGTAACAACTTTACCATCTTCTCTTGCCTTTTGAATTCTCCTCGAGCTGGGTTCCTGGGTCTTTTCCTGACTTTCATCTTTGTCTTCAGCCATTCTATATTCCTAAAAATAAAGTTTCTGTGGATTCAAGTGCATTTTTTGTTAATTCAGCAAAAGCATTTCCTATTGTTCTCGATGATAAAAATAAAATAAAGAAAGCTAAAAGTAATGTTACAGGAAATGCAAATGAGAACATATTCAATTGAGGTGAAGATCTTGTGATAACACCAATGGCAATATTAGTTAGTAATAAAGCACCAACAACTGGCAACATTATTAATCCACCCGTATAAAACATTGCCCCTGTTGCCTCAATTCCAAGTGCAATTAATGATAAAGGAGGTAAACCTGAATTAATTTTGTAAACATCAAAACTTTTTATCAAGAAATCAATAGCAATTAAATGCCCGTTTAGTGATAGGAAAATGGATATTAAAAATAAATCCAGTACTATACTTACCACAGGAGTTTGTCCTCCAGTATTAGGGTCAACCATTTGTGAAAAACCTAAACCAGTTGATGATGCCATTTTTTCTCCAGCTAATGTAGCTGCGCTAAACCAAATACTTAAACTTAGTCCAAAAGAGACTCCTATAATAATCTCAGTTATTACCAAAAAAAGTATATTATCAATTTCTGAGACTACAATTTCTGTATCTGAAATATAACCAAAATAAAAAAAAGAAATTACCATTGAAAAAACAATCTTAGCGTTAAGAGGAATATTTTTTGAGCCTAGAAAAGGACTAGAAATTAAAAAAGAGGATAGTCTAATTGATGAAAAAAAGAATTTAAAAAGATAGTCAATTAATGAATTAATCTCTAAACCATGTAAAGCATCCATCGGTGTATAAAAGGGTAATGGAATAAACATTACTTTAACTCAGAGATTGTATCAAAAATAAATTTGAAGTAGTCAGTCAAACTAACTAAAAAAAAGTTTGCCATAAGACCCATTGCCAAAATCACTAAAACAATTTTTGGAACAAAACTTAATGTCATTTCTTGGATTGAAGTAGCAGCCTGAACTATTCCGATAACGAGTCCTATTGCAAGAGCTGCACCTAAAAAAGGACCACTTGATATCAAAACTTGATAAAAAGCTAACCTAACCATTTCAATATTTTCATCAAATCCCATATTACTACCAACAATTATTAAGAAAAAGTTCCAACCAATGAACCCACTGTCATTGCCCATCCATCAACTAAAACAAATAACAAAAGTTTAAATGGTAGTGCTATTAACATTGGTGAAAGCATCATCATACCTAAAGACATTAAAACAGAAGCAATTACCATATCTATAACCAGAAAAGGCAAGAATAATAAAAAGCCAATTTGAAATGCAGTTTTTAATTCACTTGTCATATATGCTGGAAGGATTACATAAAATGGAATTTCAGTGAACTCTTTAAATTCGCCTTGCTTAGCCATATCTGAAAACATAACAAGATCATTGTTTCTAGTATTTCTAATCATAAATTTTTTAAGTTCATTACCCCCACTTTCAATTGCTTCATTTAAATTCATTTCACCTGATTGATAAGGACCTGAAACGGTTGAATATATTTTATTAAAAGTCGGTGCCATAACAAAAAATGTTAAGAACAATGAAATAGCAATTAAAATCTGATTTGGGGGTGTTTGTTGAGTTCCAAGTGCTTGCCTGAGAATAGACATCACAATTATAATTCTTGTAAAAGCAGTCATACCTAAAACAAGTGAAGGCAAAATAGTTAATGCTGTCATTAGGGCTAAAATTTTAAGAGATATCGAATATTTTTTATCTCCGTTAGCCAATTCAGTTATTGTAAGTGCATCAAGCCCACCTGGAGTTGCTTGAGCAAAGCCAAAAATAGGAAGTAGTAAAAAAAACAAAAATAAAAAATTAAACCTTTTCATTCATTAACCTTTTTTCAAAAACTTTCTCTAGATTGTTTGCTTTGATTTTTCCTGAAGATTTAACCTCAGTTAATAATGCACCAGAATTTTTTCCTGATATGAATAAATAGTCTTTATCATCTAAGTTTAAAATTAAGGCTCTATCACCTTGTCCTAGAATAGTTACTTCTGAGACTTTCATTCTTTTTTTTGAATTAATTTTTTGAGAAATTATGTGTTTATTTTTTTTTAAGAAATAAAAGCCTACCAGCATAACAGCCAGAAAACCTATTACTAAAAGATAGTTACTTAAACTTGGTCCTGTGAATTCTTGCATATTTACCTCGCTTCCAATAGGATGCAAGAAATTTGCCGAAAATTCTAAATTTTTACTAAGTTATTGAAAATAAGCAGAAAAAAATAATTTTTTTTTTAAAGTGTCAAAGTTTTGTCATTATAAGTTTTGGACTAATTCCTCCGGATCAGAAACTTCTGTAAATCTAATACCAAATTTTTCACCTACCATAACAACTTCGCCTTTTGCTATTTGTGTTCCATTTGCTAAAATATCAAGTGGTTCTCCAGCAAGTCTCTCTAGTTCAACAACTGAACCTTCGTTCAATCGAAGTAGGTCTTTAATTTTAATTTCAGTATTACCCACCTCTACTGTAAGTTTTACTTCAATATTTTCAAGAACTCTTAAATTACTAACAGCCGCCGAACCTTGTTCAGAAATTTTTTCAGTATTTTCTGGACTTTTTTCCGCAACAGGTTCGTTAGTTTTTTCTGTTTGAGGATCTGTTTGTTTTGCATCCTCTTTTTTAACTTCTTCAGTTTTATTTGTTTCTTTTTGTGCTGTTTCTGCGTTCATAATTATCTCCTTAATTTAATCTTTTGGCTAGTTTTACACAAGCATTTCCTTTAATTTCTC
>MDTB01155676.1_pt1 | contig 16768 bp, 19 predicted proteins | sample 811161 | NCBI WGS metagenome assembly MDTB01 (sample SAMN05326650, study PRJNA326480) | marine metagenome | isolation source: seawater | place: Mediterranean Sea | collected 2009
ATGGTAAGTCATGGTCTCATTTCTGGCGCCTTGTTTCTATGTGTTGGCATAGTATATGACAGACTTCACACCAGAGAAATTAATGCTTATGGAGGTGTTACTGATGTTATGCCTAATTTTGCATTTTTCTTTATGTTTATGATGTTGGCATCTGTTGGATTACCAGGCACTTCTGGTTTTGTTGGAGAATTACTTGTATTGGTAGGCATTTGGAAAACTTATCCTATTGTAGCTATTTTTTGTGCTACAGGTTTGATCTTAGGGGCGATTTATATGCTATGGCTTTACCGGCGTGTAATGTTTGGTAAAGCAGTAAAAGAAGAAATAGTTAGCTTAGAAAAGTTAAGTCAAAGAGAAATAATTATATTTGTTCCAATTACAGCATTAATTTTTATTTTTGGAATATATGCAACTCCTTTATTAGATATTACTCAATTATCAATAAATAATATTATTGATATTACTGAGTTTCATCAAAATAAAAATATAGTATCTCAAATAGCTACTTTAAAAGACTGAGGGTTTATTAAATGAATTTATATGGGATATCTGGTGAAATCTTTTTAGCAATCTCTGGTATGATTGCTCTTTTAATAAGCGTTTTTTCTAGTAAGGGTTCAAGTTTAAAAATTACAACAAGGTTTTGTAATTTATCATTATTGATATCCTTAATTTTGATTGTTTTATCTCATCAAAATTCAGGTTATTTATTTAATGAAATGTATGTTTACGATGGTCTTTCACTTTACTCAAAAATATTAATTATTTTAGGAACTATATTAACCCTTCTTATTGGAAGCAAACCACAAAAAATTGACGGTTTCAATCAGCCAGAATACCCTGTTTTAATTTTATTTTCTGTTTTGGGTATGGTTTTGATGACTTCATCTAAGAACTTAATAAGTTTATACATGGCACTTGAACTGCAATCTTTACCATTATATGTAATAGCTGCAATTAATAGGGATAATTTAAAAAGTAGTGAAGCTGGTTTAAAATATTTTATTTTAGGAGCTTTAAGCTCAGGGCTTTTACTTTTTGGTATGAGTTTAGTCTATGGAGCCGTTGGTGATACCTCGTTTTCGTCAATCTCAGAAGTTTCAAGTCAAAATATGTCAAGTATACTTTTGGTGGGTTTGGTTTTTATTCTATCAGGCTTGGCCTTTAAGATATCTTTAGTGCCATTTCATATGTGGACACCTGATGTTTATGAAGGTGCACCTACTCCAGTCACAGCTTTTTTTGCTATTGTTCCTAAAATTGCGGCTATTACAATTTTGGTCCGGTTTACATTTTCAGCTTTTGATGATGCCGTTACATCTTGGCAACAAATAATTATTTTTCTTTCACTTTTATCAATGATATTAGGGTCTTTTGCTGCAATTATGCAGACTAATTTAAAAAGACTGATGGCTTATTCTTCTATTGCTCATATGGGATATGCTTTAGTTGGCGTCGCATCAGGATTATTAGAGGGGGTTTCAGGCGTACTTATTTATATGGCTATTTATATTATTATGAATGTGGGTGCGTTTATTATTATTTTGTCAATGAGGCGTGATAATCAAATAGTTGAAGAGATTTATGATTTAAAAGGAATTTCTAAAACTCATCCATTCCTTGCTTTTGGTTTTGTAACAATTTTGTTTTCAATGACGGGGATTCCGCCGCTAGCGGGTTTTTTTGGTAAGTGGCTTGTATTTTATTCAGCGGTAAATGCTAATCTTGTTTTTCTCGCAATAATTGGTGTTCTAACAAGTGTAGTTGGCGCATTCTACTATCTAAGAATTATAAAAATTATGTATTTTGATGAAAACGATGTTAGCCTAGATGTTGTTGAGAATAAAAGTTCAATGGCGATTTTAGGGTTAATGTTATTTTTAACTTTATCATTTGGTTTATTTTTGAATTGGTTTGTTGAAACTACAATGGGAATTGTTTCATTAATTTAAAATCTAAAATACATTTTTTTGATGTTGCAACTTCTAGTTCTGACTTAGCAAAACAATTTTACTTTCAAAACTATGAAGAGTTTTCTACTTGTGTAGTAAAAAAACAAATCAATGGTAGGGGGAGGTTAACAAGAAAATGGCACTCACCTGCGGGTAATTTATATTTTTCAACTTTTTTAAAACCTAAATATCATATCAATTATTGGCCACAAATGAGTTTTGTAGTAGCTTTAGCAGTTAAGTCAGTAATTAATAATAATATTAATTGTAATGTAAAGTTTAAGTGGCCTAACGATCTTATGATAGACTTAAAAAAAGTATCTGGAATTTTATTAGAACCAACTGATGACAAAAAAGCTATTATTATTGGAATAGGTATAAATTTAATTAGCAATCCTGAAATTAAAGGAAATTTTTGGAAGAGTACGAATTTATATGATGTTTCTGGTTTAAAATTGATTCCAGAAAATTTATCTTTAGAATTATTAGAGCAAATAATTAATTTTATGAATATTTGGTATGAACAAGGGTTTGAATATATTAAAGCATTATGGCTTGAAAACGTTTTATTTTTGAAACAAGAATTGCATTCAACTGATTTGAAAAATAGAGTTATTGGTAAATTTTTAGGTATCGATGATTTAGGGCAAATGATTATAAAAGATAAAACCAATAATTCATTAAACATTTCTTCAGGTACATTTATTCCAATTAATCAATGAGTAATTATGTTATTGTTAATAGATTGCGGTAATACAAATATAGTTTTTGCCATTGCACAAAATGATCGTATTTTAAAGAAATGGAGAATTAATACTGATCCAAAAAGAACAGCAGATGAGTATTATGTTTGGTTAATTAAACTTCTTGAAATTGAAAATATAGAATTATTATCTATTTCAGATTGTATTATAGCTTCAGTTGTACCTGATGCGCTTTTTTCGTTGCTTAGTTTTAACAAGGAATATTTAAAAATAGAACCATTTATTGTAGGTGAGAATAATTTAAAAATAGGAATTGATATCAACATAGATAACCCATCTGAAGCTGGTGCTGATAGGATTGTAAATGCTGTTTCTGTTAAAAAATTTTATAATAAACCTAGTATTGTTATTGATTTTGGAACGGCGACTACGTTTGATATTGTTAGTAAGAGTGGAAGTTATGAGGGTGGTATAATTGCCCCTGGTGTGAATTTATCTCTTGAAGCTTTATATATGGCTGCTAGTAGATTGCCTAGAATAAAAGTTGATAACACTAAAAATATAAAGGTTGTTGGTAAAAATACCAAAGATTCAATGTATTCTGGAATTTATTGGGGATATATTTCATTAATTGAAGGTTTAGTTAAAAGGATTAACGAAGAAAAAAATTTTAACTATTATGTTATAGCAACTGGGGGACTATCAAATTTGTTTTCAAAAAACTGTTCAATTATAGAAAAAGTTGATAATGAACTGACATTAAATGGGCTTATTCACATTTATAACATTAATAAAAGTTAAAATATATGAAGATAGAAAAAAAAGATTTTATATTCCTTCCATTGGGAGGATCATCTGAAATAGGCATGAATTCAAATTTATACCACTATGAAGATAATTGGATTATGGTTGATTTGGGGATAAGTTTTGCAGATGAGACAATGCCTGGTGTTGATATACTACTGCCTGATATAGATTTTATTGTTCAAAGAAGAGATAAACTAAAAGGAATTTTTTTAACTCATGGTCATGAGGATCACATGGGAGCTATTCAATATATTTGGGATAAACTTAGAGTTCCAATTTATGGAAGTGCTTTTACCATAGCATTACTCAAAAAAAAATTAAAAGATATCGGACTTTTAAATAATGTTGAATTAATAATTATTAACGAAGATAAAGAAATTAATTTAGGCCCTTTTAAAATTAAGCCTATTAGTATCACTCACTCAATACCAGATCCTTTGTCTCTATCAATCACTACAGAAAGTGGAACAGTTTTTCATACAGGTGATTGGAAATTTGATAACTATCCAAAAGTTGGTACTAAAACAAATTTAGATAATTTAAAGTCTATTGGAGACAAAGGGGTTTTAGCGATTGTTGGCGATTCAACAAATTCATTTGTAGAGGGTAAAACTCAATCAGAAAACGATGCATACGAAGGCCTAAAGTCAGTAATTAAATCTTCGAATGGTAGAATTGTAATAACTTGTTTTGCTTCAAATATAGCACGAATAAAATCTATCATTGAGGCTTCAATTGAAAATAATAAAAAAGTTTTTATAGCAGGAAGATCATTAAATAGAGCAATTGAAGCTGCAAATGAAGTGGGTTATCGAGTTGAAGGGATAGAAAAATCTTTCAAAAATTTAGAAAATTTTAGTCATAACAATGCAGTTATTGTTGCTGGTGGATCACAAGGTGAGACTAGATCAACAATGACAAGGATTGCCAACTCACAACATGAACAGATCAAATTAAAACCTGGAGATACAGCTATATTTTCCAGTAGTAAAATTCCTGGAAATGAGCTCGCAATAGACAGGGTTCATAATGCTTTGTTAAAAAATGGTATAAAAGTCATAACAGATGAAGATGAACTTGTTCATGTTTCCGGGCACCCAGGGAAAGATGATATAATTAAATTATATAATCTAATAAAGCCTCAAATAGCTATTCCAGTTCATGGTACATCAAAACATATCAGAGAGCACTGTGAAATTGCCGAAAATTGTGGTGTTTCATTATCAATACAACCTGAGAATGGATCTGTGATAAAATTATCTGGAAATTCTCCTTCTATAATCTATCAAATACCTACAAAATCTTCTGTACCAGATGGCAACCAAATTATTAAATCTGATTCAAGTATTTTTTCTACAAGAAGAAGATTGTTATGGAATGGTTCAATTTCAGTAGTTTTAGCTTTTGATTTTGATTTAGATTTACATTTACCAATTAAATTATCTCATAATGGAATTACTGAGGGGAAAAGTGAGTTGGAATGGGTCTCAGATGTTAAGGATGATATTGAAGAAACTGTAAACAGTCTCTCAAAAAATCAATTGACTGATGATAAAATTATTGAAGACAAGGTTAGGTCTTCAATTAGATCTGTAACAAAACTTTTTTTTAATATAAAGCCTTTAATAGATGTGCATATTATAAGGGGGCTATAACCTTATGGGTATTGTATCAGGTATTGTAGTTTATATCCTTTTATGGTGGTGGGTATTATTTATGCTTTTACCAATTAAGGCAAATGCACCAGATAATCCCGATATTGGTCATGCAACTAGTGCCCCAAAAAATCCATATATTTTTTATAAATTTTTTGCTACCACAATTATATCTGGTTTGCTTTGGATTTTAACTTATTATATTATAATCAATAATTTTTTTACATTGTAATTTTGGATATAGATATTGAAAATAATAATTTCAAATGATCATGCTGGGACTGTTTTAAAGAATGTAATAATTGATTATTTGAATCAAAATAATCATGAAATTATTAATATAGGTACAAATAATTTAGATTCTGTAGATTATCCAGATTTTGCTTATAATGTAGCAATGAGATTTAAAAAAGAAGTAATTGATTTTGGTATTTTAATTTGTGGTTCTGGGATTGGAATAAGTATAGCTGCAAACCGTTATAATCATATACGCGCTGCATTATGTAATGACATTGAAACAACTAAATTATCTCGTTTGCATAATGATGCTAATATATTGGTTTTAAGTGGCAGAAGTACTGACGAAAATTTAGCAATAGACTGCATTAATACTTTTTTTAATACAAAATTTGAAGGTGGAAGACATATTAATAGGATAAATAAGTTGTCTAATCCACCAAAAACATAAATGGAGATTTTAATATGGACGGTTTTTTTAATAATCAACTTTCAATAACAGACCCAGAAATTTCAAATGCTATTGAAAAAGAAAAAATGAGACAAAAAGAGCAAGTTGAACTGATTGCATCTGAAAATATTGTTTCACAAGCAGTTTTGGATGCTCAAGGAAGCATTTTAACAAACAAGTATGCGGAAGGATATTCAGGAAGAAGATATTATGGTGGATGTGAGTTTATCGATGATTTAGAAACAATAGGAATAAATAGAGTTAAAGAATTATTTAATTGTGAATATGCCAACATACAACCACATTCAGGTGCTCAAGCTAACCAAGCCGTATTTATGTCGCTTATAAAACCTGGTGATACAATTTTAGGAATGTCTTTGGCTGCTGGTGGTCATTTGACACATGGAGCGCCGCCAAATTTATCAGGGAAATGGTTTAATGCTATTCAATACGGTGTAAGAAAGCAGGACGCTTTAATCGATTTTGATCAATTAGAAGCCGATGCTATGAAGTATCAACCAAAATTAATTATTGCTGGTGGATCAGCTTATCCCAGAACTCTAGATTTTAAAAAATTTAGGCAAATTGCCGATAAATGTGGAGCAATGCTTTTAGTAGATATGGCGCATATTTCTGGTTTGGTGGCCACTGATGATCACCCAAGTCCAATTCCACACGCTCATGTTGTAACCTCTACAACTCATAAGACATTAAGATGCGGAAGAGGTGGAATGATCTTAACCAATGACGAAGATATTGCTAAAAAGGTAAATTCTGCTGTTTTCCCTGGTTTACAGGGTGGACCGCTTATGCATGCAATTGCAGGTAAAGTTGTAGGCTTTGGAGAAGCTTTAAAGCCTGAATTTAAAGAGTATATTAAATCTGTCTTGAGAAATGCTAGAACCTTATCAGAAGAACTTTTAAAACGTGGCCTGGATATTGTAAGTGGTGGAACTGATACACACATAGTTTTAGTTGATTTACGTCCCAAAAATTTAACTGGAAATATAGTCGAGGATGCTCTCGAAAGAGCTGGTATTACTTGCAATAAAAATGGTATTCCATTTGATCCCGAAAAACCTTCTGTTACATCTGGAATAAGATTGGGAACTCCAGCTGGAACTTCAAGAGGTTTTGGCCAAGCAGAATTTTCTCTAATTGCAAATTTGATAAGTGATGTTTTAGATTCACTTAATGAAAAAAGTGGAATATCTTCAAAAGTAGAATTAGAAGTAAAAGATAAAATCAAAAATTTATGTTATCGGTTTCCAATTTATTAGATATAACTTTTTAATAATTAATTGAGAGATTTAATATGAGATGCCCTTTTTGTAGTAATGAAGATACTCAAGTTAAAGACTCTCGACCTGCAGATGACAATTCGACAATTAGAAGAAGAAGACAATGTTCAGTTTGTGGAGCTAGATTTACTACTTTTGAGAGAGTTCAATTAAGAGAACTCGTTGTAATCAAAAGAAATGGTGAAAAGTCTATTTATGATAGAAATAAAGTTGAAAACTCAATGAGACTAGCTTTAAGGAAGAGGAAAATATCTGAAGATGTTATTGACCGTGCAGTTAATGGCATTTCTAGAAGTTTAGAATCTAAAGGTGATGCTGAAATTTCCTCATCCTTAATTGGTGAGCAAGTTATGGACGCTTTGAGACAAATTGATCAAATTGCTTATGTGAGGTTTGCATCAGTTTATAGGAATTTCTCAGAAGCATCAGATTTTCAAAAATTTCTTGGTCAAGAACTAGAAAAATAAAATGTACAATAATAATTTTGTCCATTTATTATCATCATATACGGATGAAGATTCTCGGTGGATGAAAGTTGCAATTAATTATGGAGCACGCAATGTAGGCATTACTGGCAAAAATCCATGCGTAGGATGTGTAATTGTTAAAAATAATGAATTATGTGGGTTTGGAGTAACTTCACCAGGTGGTCGCCCTCATGCTGAAGAAAATGCATTAAAATTTGCAGGGGAAAAATCTAAAGATGCAGTTTTATATGTGACACTTGAACCATGTGCACATTATGAAAGATTTATTCCATGTATGGAAAAAATTGTTAAATCTTCTATCAAAAAAGTTGTTATAGCATGCCTTGATCCTGATGAAAGAACAAATGGTAAAGCAGTAAAATATCTATTAGAAAAAAATATATCTGTATCTCTAGGATGCGAAGAAGCAAAAGCCATGGAATTAATACAAGGATTTGTTAAGAGAATAAACTCTAAACGTCCATATATTAAAAGTAAAATTGCATCATCTCTAGATTCAAAAATATCTTTATCAAATGGAATAAGCAAGTGGATCACAGGAAAAAATGCTCGAAAATTTATCCATTTGTATAGATTAAGAAGTGATGGAATTTTAACCGGTGTTAATACTGTAAATAAGGATGATCCAATGCTTAATTGTAGAATAAAAGGACTAAAAAAATATTCTCCGCATGTTTTTATTTTAGATAGTAAATTAAAAATTAATATTGAATCTAAAATTTTGAATAGAAAAAATATAAGTATATTTACAACTGTTTTTTTAAATAAGAAAAAAGAAAAAATACTTAAAAATAAAGGTATTAATGTAATTTTAGTTAAACATAATAAAAATAATCAAGTGTTATTAAAACAAGTTATTAAAAAACTATATGAACAAAAAATTAACAATCTTTTTATAGAAGCGGGTTCTGATATAAATTCTAGTCTAATTAAAGAAAATTTGGTTGATGAAATTATACTTTGTAGATCTGGACGTATTTTTGGGAATGATGGAAGATCAATTATAAATAATCTTAATATTAAAGAAATTAAAAATAGCAAAAATTTTTATTTCAAAGATAGTTTCACTTTAGATGAAGATATAATTGAAAACTGGGGATTTAAAGCATAAATAAAATGTTTACTGGACTAATTACACATTTAGGAAAAGTATCAAAAATTAGATCATCTGATAAAAATGATACTTATATTGGAATTGACATAAAATGGAACGATGATTTAATTATCGGTTCTTCTGTTTGTTGTAATGGAGTTTGCCTAACTGTTATTGAAAAAAAATTAAATTATTTTGGAGTTGAGCTGAGTAATGAAACTATTAAAAGAACAAATTTTCAGTTCATGAAATTAAATAATGTAATTAATTTGGAGAAATCACTAAAAATAGGTGATGAATTAGGAGGTCATAATGTTACTGGCCACATTGATGGATTAGCTAAGTTAACGAAAATAATACAAATTAAAAGTTCTTATGAACTTTGGTTTAAAGTAAGTAAGAAAATAACAAAATACTTGGCTGAAAAAGGGTCGGTGGCATTGAACGGAATTAGTTTAACTATAAACAAAGTAGAGAATAATTTTTTTTCGGTGAATGTAATACAGCATACTTGGAATAATACAAATCTACCTAATTATCAAATAGGAAACTTTATAAACTTAGAGATTGATATAATTTCTAGATATGTTAGCAGACATATTGAAAATTATATAAAAAAATAAATTATTTTTAATACTATTATGTCTAAAAAAGTACTCATTGTTGAATCCCGATACTATGAAGATATAGCTAATCTTTTGTTGGAAGCAACAATTGAACAGTTAAATTTTTACAATGTTAAGTTTGAAAAGATAGAAGTTTTAGGCGCTTTAGAAATTCCAATATTAATAAAAAAGGCTATTATTTCTGACAAATATGATGGGTTTATAGCTTTGGGATGTGTTATACGAGGTGAAACAAGTCATTATGATATTGTATCAAATCACTCTGCAAAAGCGCTAATTGATTTGGCAATTACTAATACAATTCCGATATCAAATGGTATTTTAACAGTTGATAATAAAGAGCAAGCTTTAGTTAGAGCATGTAAGACCAAAAAAAATAATGGAGGTCATGCTGCAAAAGCATGCATTGAATTAATTGAATCTTTCAATTTATTATAATTTTTAATGCCTCAAAAAAAACCTTTAACAATTGTTAGTAAAACAGCCGCTAGGATTGCTGCTGTACAAATTTTTTACAATACAATTATTTCAAAAAGAAATATATCTGATGTTTTTCTAGATTATATTATTTCATTTAAAGGTGATTTAGAAAATGAATTTGAAATTAAAACATTAAATGAAGAATATTTAAATTCATTAGTTTTAGGATTTAACATTGATTTAAATAAAGAAATTGAAAAATTATTAAACAATGAATGGAAAATAGAAAGAGTATCAGCAGTGGATAAAGCAATTTTATTTGCAGGGATTATTGAATTAAATTTGGATAATAATTTAACAAAAAACATAATTATTTCTGAATATATTGAAATAGCTGAACAAATGGGCGGTGAGGCTAAATTTATTAACAAATTATTAGATAAAATATCAAAAACAAAAATATTAAATATAAATTAATTCAAATTTAACGTCTTATATTATTGCGTAAAATAGATTGGTATTGTATAAGGCGATATTTTAAAAATCCTTTAACAATAATGGAAAAAATTAATGACTGTTTTAACAATAACTATTGCTTGCGGAGTTTGTGCATTGATTTATGGTCTTTGGGCTAGTCAAAGCATTTTAACATCAAGTGCAGGTTCAGAAAAAATGCAAGAAATTGCCGGTGCCATTCAAGAAGGTGCGGCTGCATATTTAAATAGACAATATACAACAATTACTATTGTTGGTGTAATTGTTGCTATAATATTATTTTTAACTTTAGGGCTATATGTATCAATTGGTTTTCTCATTGGAGCTGTTTTATCTGGTATAGCAGGTTACATAGGTATGAATGTTTCCGTTAGAGCTAATGTAAGAACAACACAAGCCGCAACAGAAGGTCTTCAACCTGCTCTTGACATTGCTTTTAAATCTGGCGCTATTACTGGTTTGTTAGTTGTTGGTTTAGGTTTGCTAGGTGTTGCTGGGTATTATGCGTTTTTATTATCTGCTAATGTTGAAACAAGATTGCTTATAGAATCTTTAGTTGCATTATCTTTTGGAGCTTCATTAATTTCAATTTTTGCACGTCTTGGTGGTGGTATTTTCACTAAGGGTGCAGATGTTGGTGCTGATTTAGTTGGAAAGGTTGAAGCAGGCATTCCTGAAGATGATCCAAGAAACCCTGCTGTAATTGCTGATAATGTTGGTGATAATGTTGGAGATTGTGCTGGTATGGCTGCTGATTTATTTGAAACTTACGCGGTAACAATAGTGGCAACAATGCTCATAGGAACAATCATGTTTTCTGGCCAAACAAATTATGTTGAACTTCCATTATTTATAGGTGGAGTATGTATAATTGCATCTATTATTGGTGCTTTTTTTGTTAGGTTAGGGTCATCAGAAAATATTATGGGTGCTCTTTATAAAGGTTTTATAGTTACTGCTGTTCTATCAGCAATATTTATTTATTTTGCAATAGATTTTATGTTCGAGGACAGTACTGAAAGCATGCCATTATTTTGGAGTTCTATTGTTGGTTTAGTTGTAACTGCAGCAATTATTTGGATAACTGAATATTATACATCTACCGAATACAGACCTGTAAAATCTATTGCTCAGTCATCTGAGACAGGGCATGGTACAAATGTTATCCAGGGTTTGGCGATTTCAATGGAAGCAACAGCTGTCCCAGCAATTATAATAGCTTTAGGTATTATATTTTCTTATAATCTTGCAGAAATTTATGGAATTGCTTTGGCTGCAACAACAATGTTAGCCCTTGCAGGCATGGTTGTGGCTTTAGATGCATATGGTCCAGTAACTGATAACGCAGGTGGTATTGCTGAAATGAGTGGTCTAGAAGACGATGTTAGAAAAACTACTGATGCTCTTGACGCTGTAGGCAACACAACAAAAGCAGTTACAAAAGGTTATGCTATTGGTTCTGCTGGATTAGCTGCTTTAGTTTTGTTTGCTGCTTATACATATGATTTAGAACACTATTTCCCGGATTTGGAAATATCATTTCTATTATCTGATCCATATGTTGTAGTTGGTCTAATTATTGGTGGCATGCTTCCTTATTTATTTGGTTCTATGGGTATGCAAGCTGTAGGACGTGCTGGTGGTGCTGTTGTAGAAGAAGTAAGAAGGCAATTTAAAGAAATGCCTGGTATTATGGAAGGGAAAACTAGACCAGACTATAGTAGAGCTGTTGATATGCTAACTAAATCTGCAATTCGCGAAATGATTGTTCCATCTTTATTACCAGTTTTAGCACCAATTGTTGTATACTTTATAATTTCTTTATATGACCAAAGTGCAGCACTAACAACTGTTGGATCAATGTTGTTAGGTACAATTGTTACCGGTCTTTATGTAGCAATTTCAATGACTGCTGGTGGTGGTGCTTGGGATAATGCTAAAAAATATATTGAAGATGGTAATCATGGAGGTAAGGGTTCTGAAGCTCACAAGGCTGCAGTGACTGGTGATACAGTTGGTGACCCTTATAAAGATACTGCGGGTCCAGCAGTAAACCCAATGATTAAGATTATAAATATAGTAGCAATTTTATTACTTGCTGCCATTGGCACGCATTAATTAATAAAAAGGTAGGACAATTTTAATTGTCCTACTGTTATTCTACTGAGGCAAATCTTCCAGATCTTAAGTTAGAAAATATTTGTTGGAAAAATGTAAAATCTGATCCTGCTGTTTCTGTTTTACCTAAAGCTTTTTTAACTTTTATACCGTCCTTTAGATCCAATATACTTTTTTTGATTATGATGCCATCTTCATTAACTTCTAACGCTAATATGGTTCTTGAAATTATTTCTTTTTTACCTGCTGGTAGTATTCTTGTTGTTTCATTTTGATAATAAGAATTTTTATTGAATGCTCCTGTGAAAGTTGGTTCACCATATTTAGTAATTAAAAAATTTATATTTGTTTCACCTTCAACAATGTTTTCTATATCTTTTTGTGATATCATAATACCATGAATATTTTGTCTTGGCGTACAAGAAAAAAATAATAAACTGACTAGGAATAAAGAAATTGTTATTTTAGAAAAATGAGAACTCATATAATCATTATATATATAAGAAATTTATAAATCTATTACTAACATTTTATGTTTAAAAATTTTTTTCATGTCTTCAATAAAAACAAAAAATTAGTTGAAAATATTAATTTTCATATTGTTAATCAGTCTAGAAAACAAGATTTATATATATTATTTAAAATCGAAGATAATTTTCAAAACAGATTAAACCTTCAAATTCTTCATCTATCTCTCATATTATTAAGTTTAAATTTATATAAAGATAAATATTATTTAGAAAAAAAACTATTTAAAGCATTTTTAAATAACTTTGATCTGGATTTCCGTGAAAAAGGTCTTGGTGATAAAATAATCGAAAAAAAAATTTTTGAAATTTCAAATTTGGTAAATTATCAATTTTTTCAATATAAAGAGTCTATAAATGATAAAAAATTATTAAAAATTAGCTTAAATGAGTTTTTTATTTTCAGTGCAATAGATAATAAAATCAGTTCATTAGAAAGTTATGTTCACAAACAAAGTCTACATCTACAAAAATTAAATTTTAATTCATTGTTAGATAAAAAGATCTTTTTAGATTGAAACAATTATTTATATTAAAATCTTGATAATTAAAGTATAATACAGCCTTAAATGATAGAAAATAATAAAAATCAAATAATCTTAGCTATTGACACTTATGGTGCTGATGGTGGTGAGAGTGTTGTAATAGATGGTTGTGATAATATTGCAAACCAGTTAAATGTTTTTTTTATTTTTGTAGGAAATAAATCTTTAATTTCTCCTTTGATAAATAAATCAAAAAATTTAAAATCTTATAATATAATAAACACTTTAGATTATATTAAAGCAAATGCAAAAGGTTCTGACGCACTAAGATCTGGAAAAGAATCTTCAATGAGAATAGCCGTTGACTTAGTTAAGGATGGTAAAGCTAATGCAGTAATTTCAGCTGGTAATACAGGTGCTCTATTGACAATTTCTTATATTGTTTTAAGAACTATTGATGGCATTTCTAGGCCTGCTATGACAGCTTATTTTCCAACCATGAAAGGTAAAACTGCTATGTTGGACTTAGGTGCTAATATTGAGTGTGATCAAAAGAACTTAGTTGATTTTGCTTTAATGGGTAGCGCATTTAGTAGAATAATTCTAAAGTCTTCAAACCCATCAGTGGGATTATTAAATGTAGGGGAGGAGTCACAAAAAGGTAACTCTATTATTCAAGATGCAGCTGCATTGTTAAACAATTTAGAAAATAAAGTTAATTACTATGGTTTTGTTGAGGGTAATGATATAGCAGAAGGTAATGTTGATGTTATTATTACAGATGGCTTTTCTGGTAATATTGCATTAAAAACTGCAGAAGGAACTGCTAAGTTAGTTACTTTTTTACTAGAGAGAAGTTTTAAAAGCTCTATCTTTTCAAAAATTGGTTATTTACTATCTAAAAATGGGTTAAAAAAAATGAAAGAGAGTGTAGACCCAAGAAAATATAATGGTGCAGTTTTATTAGGCCTAAATGGTATAGTAGTAAAATCTCATGGTAATACTGATCCTATAGGGTTTTCAAATGCTGTAAAAGTTGGATATGAGATGGTAAGTGGGAACTTTATTGAAGTTTTAAAAAGAAATATTTCTACGTAATGTCTAATTTAAATGAGACAATGAAATGAGTAATATACTAATAACGGGTGTGGGTTCATATTTACCAAAAAAAGTAATTTCTAATAATGAACTTCCTTTAAACCTTGATACTAACGATGAATGGATAAAAAAACGAACTGGCATAAGACAAAGATATTTAGTTACTGAAGGTGAATTAACATCAACCATGGCGATAGCTGCAGCAAAAAAAGCTCTTCAAAATGCTAATATCTATAATAAAGATATAGACTTAATTATTGTTGCCACAACAACACCTGATCAAACATTTCCAGCAACAGCCGTCAAGGTTCAGTCAGAATTAAACATTGGTATTTGCCCAGCATTTGACATTCAGGCTGTTTGTGCTGGTTTTATATATGCACTGAATGTAGGTTCTTCTTTATTAAAGACATCTAATTTTAGTAAAGCATTAATAATTGGTTCAGAGTCTTTTTCAAAAATTCTTGATTGGTCTGATAGATCAACATCTGTATTATTTGGAGATGGAGCAGGTGCTTTTGTATTAGAAAAAAGTAATGAAAGTTCTGACTGGGGAATTTTATCTTCAAATTTTTACTCTAATGGTGATTTCAGTAATATTTTGCATACTGATGGTGGGCCTAGCATAAATTCACAGGTTGGAAAGGTCAGAATGAATGGTAAGGAAGTATTTAAACATGCTGTTGAAAAGCTTTCTTCTTGTTTAATTGAAGCTATAAATTCTGCAAACCTTAAAATTCAGGATATTGATTTCTTAGTACCTCATCAGGCCAATCTTAGAATCATTGAGGCTTTATCAAAAAAATTGGATTTTCCAATTAACAAGATTATTAATACTGTCGATGTTCATGCTAATACTTCAGCCGCTTCAATACCCTTAGCATTTGATAGCGCACTTGAAAAACGTATAATTAAAAATGGTGATATTATTGCCTTTAATGCTATAGGTGGCGGTTTAAGCTGGGGTGCTTCAATTATAAAATACGGTAAACCTTGATTGACGTTTGCTGTATTTTTGTATTTAATATAATAAGGATTTTAATTATGTCATATACACTTACAAGAGCACTTATTGCAGATGAACTTTACAGGACAATTGGCCTATCACATAATGAATCTGCAGAATTAGTTGAAATGTTTTTTGAAGAAATTCTTCTATGTTTTGAACAAGGTGAAGAGGTAAAATTAACATCATTTGGTACTTTCAAGATTAGAAATAAAAAAGAACGTATTGGAAGAAATCCAAAAACTGGCATTGAAGCTAAAATTTCATCTAGAAAAGTTGTTACATTTAAACCTTCAAGACATATTAAAGAAAAAATTAAAAATTGAAAATATACTTAATTTAAATTTATTATGAAATCTCCTCAAGCATTTAGAACTATTTCTGAAGTTTCTAACGAGGTTAATATACCGGCACATGTATTAAGATTTTGGGAAACAAAATTTCCAAATATAAATCCTTTAAAAAGATCGGGTAATAGAAGGTATTATAGACCTGAAGACGTGAAACTTATAATCAAAATAAAAACTTTATTATACGATAATGGATACACTGTTAAAGGTGTACAAAAACTTTTAAAAGAAAATTATAATAAAAATAATGAAAAAAATAATATTAAAGAAAAACTTTCAAGCATCCTTAAAGATATTGATAATATAATCAAAAAATTATAAATTTATAATTGTCGGGGTGTGGCGTAGCCTGGTAGCGCGCTCCGCTGGGGGTGGAGAGGTCATCAGTTCAAATCTGGTCACCCCGACCATTTAGCTTATTGATATTGTAGATTATTATTTTTTTAGTGATTAACCAGTGACAACCAAAAGGGGGTTACCAGTAAAAGCTTTGTAATTTATGTTCTAAATGAGCTCTTAGACTTATTAATATTATTTAATAATATAAAATTTATCTTTATGATATGGAAATATAACCAATCATGCCAGAGGTATGATGTTCAATCATATGACAATGAAATAGCCATTTCCCAGGATTATTAGCAACAAATACTAAATCAGTTTTCTCACCTGGTTGCATTAGGTATGTATCTCTCAATAAATTTAACTTCAAATTTGAAAATTCCTTAGATGAGACCCAAAAGTGATGTCCATGAAGGTGCATAGTATGAGGCCAACGAGTATCATTAAAACAACGTAGAACTATAGTTTCGCCTTTTTTAAACTCTCCAATTTTATTCTTATAGTTACCAATTTTGCCATTAAGAGCCCAAAGTTTAGATTCATTTAAAGCTAAATCTCTCAAACTTCTTTTTTCTCCATTAAATTCTGCATTTGATAAATCCCATAGCGCCAC
>MDTB01113441.1_pt1 | contig 16766 bp, 16 predicted proteins | sample 811161 | NCBI WGS metagenome assembly MDTB01 (sample SAMN05326650, study PRJNA326480) | marine metagenome | isolation source: seawater | place: Mediterranean Sea | collected 2009
AAAAGTTAATTCTATTTGGTGTGCAGAACTTTAAAAAAATACCCTCATGAAATATTTTTTTTGATTCTGATAAAATTACATTTGTTGCCTTATCTATTATAAAACGCCCAAAATTAAATTTTAATAAAAATTTAATAGTAAATTCAGTTATATTTAACAGTACCTTTTTTAATAAATTTTTCATTTTAAATAAAATTGCTCACTAATTCTTCAATATTATTTTTACTTAAATTTTTAGAAACATAATTTTCAAAATTTATTGAATTACTATTAGAAATGGTATTAATACAATTTTTTAAAGATGTCTCATTTGATACATAATATATAGGCATATTTTTCTTATTTTCATTTTTTTCAGCTTTACAATGTTCATATCTTTTCCATCTATCTAACAATATAACCGGACATTTTGAGTTAAGAGAATCTTCTATTGCTGTAGAGGAGAAACTAATTGTAGCGAAAACTTTATCGAAAGAATTTCTTATCTTGGCTATTGAAAATTCTAAATTTTTAAAGATCTTTTCTAAATCATTCAAATTTTTGTAGTTTATTGGATGAAGTTTTATAATAAATTTTATATTGTTTTTTTTTGAAAAATTTTGTAAGAAAAATAAATTATCCAAAAATTCATAATACATTTCAACACCTAAAAGTTGTATACTTTCAAAATCTTTCATTGTCACAGCATATAGAATTTTTTTATTTTTATTTTTGCTTTTCTTATCGCAATTAAAAATTAAATTTCCAAATTTAACAACCTTTTTAAACTTTGATTTTTGTTGCTCGTAAAATTTATTTGAAATAACAGATTGCGAGGCATGAATTGTAGAATTATAATTTGTAATAGCTTCAGCTATTGTTTCTTTATAAATCTTATCATATTCATTAAAACTCTCAGACAATGTCCCGTGTGGTATACAAATAGATCTTACTTTATTAGTTTCAGCTGAATCCACAAAATAACCATAAACACCTTTTGTTAAATTAGTAATAACTGTTTTTATTTCAACTTTTTTGAAAAAATTATCAATTGCCTCTGATTGATTTTTTAATTTTTCAAAATTATTTTTTTCTTGATTTAATCTAAAATTTAAAACCTCAGATAAATCTTTATCTTTATAAGAAAAATTTATTGTTAGAGACTCAACGAAATTATTATTTTTTTTAAATTTTTTTTTTAGTTTTACAAATTTTACACCTAGTATCATATAAATAATTTTTTTGAAAAAATTTATTTTTTCAAATTCAGGAGTAATTATGGTAAATTTTTTTTTTCGAAGAGATAAAATAATTTTAAAAAAATTATATCCCAAGTTTGTTATAATTATATTTTTTTTGTTTTTGCTTAATTTAGGTTTATTAATAATAAAATCTTGCGTTTGGTGCTCTGAAAAATTTAGATGTTCTATTTTTTTTAAACAAGTTATTTTAACATCTTTAATTAATTTTAATATTAAATAAGATATAAAATGATTTTTTTCAGAAAATTGTTCATAGTACTCATCCCAACCCGAAATAATTAATTCCTCCAACTTTCCTGATATTTTCAATTTTTCAATCAATTCAAGAATAAATACTATTGAATGGAATCTAAACCTAACAACAGCCTTGACTTCTTTTTTTTGACTTTCGCTATTTAAATTTCCAAATTTCAATTCTTGAATTAGTTTTTCAGAATATATGAGAGATCTTTGGTGGAAGTCTTTTCCAATATAATTAATAGGATTGTAGAAATTTAATTTGTTTACAATACAATATATTTGCGTAGATAAATCTAGAGGTAAAAAAATAATTTTTTTGTCTAGTTTATTTAAAATAAATTTTATCTCTTTAACACTTTGAACGAGACAAATACTTTTTGACATAATATTCCAAATATTCAAAATCTTTATGATTATCTAAATCTAAAGCTTCCTCATCACTTACTTCATAAAAGAACGGTTTTTTCCCTATTCTGCATTTATTTTTTTCAAGTGCTTTCTTTTTAATACCATATAATCCTGTCGTTTCTTGAATAACAGGAACTGCATCTTGGCTTCGAGGTAATTCAGATGGTTTATAGTTGACAGGTTTTTTTTTACACCAAAACCACGAATAAATTGTTTTTGTGGTTAATATTGAGTCATAATTCTTACTTTTTTTTAAAAACCTAATACACTGATTAATTGATTTGATGCTTAACAAAGGTGCTGTAACAAACAACTGGAAATAAATATCTGCACTAATAATTTTTGAGTGATAATTGAGTAAATCATTACCATTCGCCGTGTCTTTCGCAAGTATTGGTAATCTTTTAACAATCTTATAATTATTTTTTAAACAATAATTTTTTATTTCAATACTATCTGTATCGACAAATATTTCATCAAACTCACATTTTTTTAATTTACTTAGTAAATATGAATATAAAGGCTTACCATTAATTTTTTTAAAATTTTTGCCTTTAACTCTTTTTGAGTTTTTTTTAATTGGTATTATTGCAACAACTTTTTTAATGGCTGGCCTCACTTACAGACGATTTATCTATATTTTTTAATATTAAATTTTTTAGAAATTTATTTCCTTGATCAAATTTTATTGGTACAGAACTATTTGTTAAATTAGATTTCCATTCATCATTATTCATATTTAATATATTGTGAAATTTTTCGTAAATTTCTTTTGAATTTTCACCTTTGTACCAAAATAAACCTATTTTGTTAGTTATAAAATGCCATTTATATATGTCTTTATCGGTATTTAAAAATAATACTTTATTACCCCTAGCTAATAGCTGATAACCTAGATTTGAATGAGTACAAACAGATACTTTTGATAGATTTGCTAATTCAAAAGAATCTATATCCTCTAAAAAATAATTTTTGGCATATTTCTTTAAAAAAATTTCCTCCTCATTTTTAAGATAATGTGAATATTTTTTTTTATCATTTCTAGTACTTACTCTCGCAATACAAAAAGTTTTATTATTCATTTCACAAAAATCGGATAATCTTGATAGCATAAAAGCTGAGCATTCCATTAAACTTCCCGAACCTAAGGCCTTTTTTGATCTATAATTTGAAATAAACATAAAATCATATTTTTTTTCTTTTATTGGTAAAATTTTTTCGTTGCTTGAAACGCTTCCCGTAATATAAAAATTTGATGCTATTATTTCTTCTGAAAGTTTTTTTGTTCTTAGATCAAATATACAATAATGATCTACCATTTTATTTTTGATTACATCTTGACCAAGTTTGATTAGTTCATCAAACCAATATCCAAATTGATAAGTGATTGAAATTTTATTTGGAAAAAATTTTTTTACTTTAAAAATTATTTGGTCTCTATCATTTCCTAAAACTATTTTACAATCATAGTATTGTAATAAAGTGCACAGATAAATCTCTGCAATTGAAAGTTTTTTTTCATTAAAAAAATTACAGAAATAATTAAAGATAAAATGAAAAAAATATTTTAAATTTATTTCATTAGATTTATAATAAGAATATTTAATCTTTTTATCAAAATTAAATTTATCATATCCAAAAATAACAAGATCAACTTTTTTAATTGTTTTAAAGACAATTTTTTTTTTAAGAATCTGCAGTGGTAATTTCATTTGGATTGAAAGTTATCTAGGAATTATTTTTTTTCTACAACACCAATTCCGTATTTAAATTCTTGTTTTGGATCAAAAAACTCGTAAAAATTATAATTTTTTTTATATCTTGTTTTTAGTTCTTGCCAAAACTTAGGCACTCCTAGAACAGTATTTGAGAAAATATCATGAAATGCTATTATTCCATTATTTTTATTAAGAATTTTTGAATAATTTAAAAAATCTTTTTTTACAATTTCATAGCTATGACCACCATCTATAAACACAAAATCATAAGGACCAAGTATCTTAGCTTTTTTAATTGTTTCTTTATTAGTTGAGTCACCGCAAATTAAAGTAAGATCTTTAAATCTTAAATTTGCAAAAAATGTTTCTTTATTTATTCCAGCTGGCTCAACATAATCTATCGCAACAATTTTTTTAAAACTAAAAAATTTATTAAGAAATGAATTATTAATTCCTGCTGCAAATCCAATTTCTAAAAAACTTGAAAATTTTTGTTTGTTCTTTTTTTCATGTTTTTTTAAAAAAAAAATTAATTCAACGATTTCTTTGGGATTTTGCATATAGTGAGTACCTGAGCCGTCGTAAAATTTATCTCCACCTATTTCCATATTACACATCTTTTTTACAGCTTTGATAAGTTTTAGCTTATAAGATTTGTTATTTTTAAAATTTTTAAATAAATAATTTTCAGGCATTTTTGGATCTCTTCTTCAAATCTTTTCTGTACGCGTCCCCTGGGCCAAAGCTATCATTTTTTTGATTTTTGTCTATCTTTCTAATTGAAAGCAAATATTTATGATTTTGAGATAATATTTTTTTATTTTTACTGCTTATATATTTCTTAAAATTCAAAAGTTGTGGTTGATCTCTTCGCCTGATATCAATTAAGATTGCTTTTCGAGGTTTTCCAGAAATATTATTTGATCCACCGTGCCATAAGTTTAAATTCATTACACAAATTGATCCAGCTTTCGCAAATATTTTTTTTTCTTTTTTATGATTTTTATGAACATTAATTTTATCATCTGGCCAACCAGTTTCTTTATGACTTCCAGGAACTACTCTAAGAGGTCCATTATTTTTATTTGCATCATCTAAAAAAATAAAACAAACTACACCAACAAATTTCTGACTTTTTTTTCTTCTTGGAAGCCAATCTATATGTAATCTTTGAAAACCTTTTCCTTTTAATGGACTTCTTAAATCCACTCCTCCAACTTTTATATCATCTCGAATTACCTCGTTTGCTGAACAAAGAATTTCTGGAAGAAGTATTAAATCTGTAAATATCTTATTTTTGTTAATCAAGTTACCTAATCTATTCGCTCCATTTTCAAAATTTTTACCTTTTTTATAATGCTTTTCTTTTCCTTCCCAGCCTCCTTTATCTTTTTCTCTGTCAATCAATTTTTGAGAAATAGTGCTTAATTGTTTTATTCTACTTTTTAAACTCTTTGGAGGTTTAAATAAAAGATAACCATTTTTTTCTAGAAATGTTTTTTGACTAACTTTAAGAAAATTTTTTTTAATTTTTAAAACTTTAAAGAGATGATCAGTATTTTTTATATTTAAAGATAACATCATTAATAATTTTTTTTAATTAACTTGCTTTTTGTACCATCAGCAGTTAATGAACCATGTGACACAAAATCTATTTGGGGTAAAACGTATAAATTGCTTTTAAACTCGGAGATCAATTTATTTTTTAATATTTCCAACTCGATCGATGTAGCCCCCTCTGCCTTCTCAATTTTTAAAACAAGATTGTCTATTGGTAAAGGTTTATCTAAAATTATTTGAAATTGACCTGACAATTTATCTAGGTAACTATTTATAATAGTTCTTATTTGTGAGGGAAAAACATTAATTCCCTTAATGGTAAGCATGTCGTCACTTCTACCGACCACGTCAAACTTAATTCCTTTGTGTCCGCATTTACATGAATTTGTATTATTCACTTTTATAATATCTCCAGTTCTGTATCTAATAATCGGTTGTGCTTCTTTTCTTAGAGTAGTTACAACCATTTCTCCCTCAGATCCGGTTTCGATGTCTATATTTTTACTTGTTTTAGGATCTATAAGTTCTAAATATAAGTTTCCATTTGAAATAAAATTAAGTCCTTTTTGACATTTAAAACATTCCGAGCCAAAAACACTCCAAACCTCTGCCATTCCGTAGTTAAAGTTAATAGCTTTTATTCCCCAAAGATCTTCAATTTTTTCTCTATATTTTGGATCTTGTAATCCGCCTTCTGTTCCTAGTAACCCTAGTTTTAAACCTAATTGTTTTGGTTCAATTTCATAAAATTCTCTTAATACAAAAATTAATTTATTTAGGTAAGAAGGTGTGCATGAAATTGTATTAGCTTTTAAATTAAGTATTGTTTCTATTAATTGTTTAGAATTTCCAACTCCATATGGAATTACTGCTGCTCCAGATTTTTCTAAAGACATATGGTCAGTTAAGCCACCCATCCACATACAATAATTTAAACAATGAACAACGATATCTCTCTCTTTCAATCCAGAAATCTTTGAGCAGATCGAACCGGTTTCAGTCATTAAATCTATATCATTTTTGGTTAGTGCTAAGATTAGAGGTCTATCTGTCGTTCCTGATGTCCTGTGAACTCTTTGAATTTTACCAGCATTTACACTTAGGTTATCACCAAAAGGTGGATTAAGCTTTTGATCATTTAATAACTCTTTTTTTGTAGTAAATGGGATTTTTTCAAATTCTTTAGCATTTAGTTTGATGCCTTTATATTTTTTTAATTTTTTTTTATAAAATTTACTATTTTTTAAAGCAGATCTTAATGATCTTTTTAATTCTGACTCATAATTCTTTTTACCTACACTATCAAAAGAGTTGTTAAATTTTTTCATTACTCATATTCCTAATTGTTTTTTCATCATATGCACTCTCTGTGAATTCGTTTTCTTTAGTAAAAAGAAATTCTGTCAATTCTTTTCTTAATTTAAGAGTAAGAAAACCAGGTTTTCCTGTTGAAATTTTTTTTTCGTTAATTTTGATAACTGGCACGATAAATTTAGTTGTTCCAGAAATAAATATTTCATCAGCATCAAGAAGTTCTCCTAAATTAAACATTTTTTCTATAACTTTTATATTATTATTTTTTGCAAAGTGAATAATAATTTTTCTTGTTACACCCTTTAAAATTTTTGACGAAGTTGTGAAAAGAGTTTTGTCCTTAAAAAAAAATATATTTCCTGTTGTGGCCTCTGTCACATGACCAAATCTATCTTGAAAAAAAGCATCATCTTTACCTTTTTCTTTTGCTTTAATTGATGCAAAATAACTTGGTAAAAAATTATTATTTTTTGACTCAGGAAAAATTCTCTCTAATTCAATGGTCATCACATCCAGGCCTTTTTTTACAGAAAAATTTTCTTTTTCTTCAGGATATTTTGATACAATTATATTAATGCTTGGTTTACAAGTTTTTCCACTATCTACAAATATATCTGGACCAACACCTCTATGAAATCCTACTCTTATTCTTTTTCTCCCTTGAATATGTAAATTTTTTCTAAATGTTTCAATTGTCCAATCTCTTACATCACTTTTTTTCCAAGGAGTATCTAATTGAATAATTTTTGCTGACTCATATAATCGCTCGATATGTTCATCTAGCATGAATAATTTATCATTTTGTGTCATTAAAGTAGTCCAGCAACCATTTCCGTATAAATAACCGTGATCTAAAACAGATACTTTTGCATCTTTTTCTTGATAAAATTTTCCATCTAAAAATATAATAGAACTCATTTTATTTTTTTAATAAGCTTTGCTGGAACTCCTGCAACCATTTCTTTTTCTTTAACATTTTTTCTAACTACTGAACCCATTCCTATAACTGAATTATTTCCAATTAAAATATTGTTATCAATCGAAACATTTGGCGCAATCCAACAATCAGAACCAATTATACATTTTCCACTTAAAATGCAGCCAGCAGTGATTTGAGTCCTTTTGTTTACTTTAACATTATGCCCAATTTGCACTAAATCATCTATAAGTACATCGTCTTCAATTATAGTATCTTCTAGAGACCCCTTCTCAATAGAAACATTTGAACCAATCCAAACCCTGTTTCCAATTTTTATACCTCCAATATGAGGAAAGTGAACATATTTTTTTTTGTCGAAAGCAAAACCAAATCCTTCACTGCCGATAGTCGTATTAGACTTAATAACACAATTTGATCCAATTGAAACATTTCCAGTGATAACTACATTGTTAAGTATTGTCGAATTTTTTCCAATTTTAACATTTTTTTCAATAAAGGTATTGGTTCCGATACCCACATTGTCTCCTAGATTTTTTTTATTTTCAACTATTGAAGAGGGGTGAATTTTATTTTTTTTTTTTATTACAAAAAAATTACTCATTATCTTTTGAAAATCAAATCTCGGATTTTTCGAAATCAATTTTTTATACTTTATTTTTTTTGAATTCTTTAAGTCCGTCAAAATAAGAATATTTTTAAATTTTGATAATTTTTTAAAATTGAATTTTTTTTTTTCTGTTAATTTAAATTTTTTATTAATTGTATCTGTATAGAAAGATAGATGATTGTTTTTAATTTTATCGATAGATGCAACACCTATAATGTCAAAATCTTTATAATTGAATTTAATTGATAAACTTTTCGCGATTTTGGAAGCTTTAATCTTAATGTTTTTTTTTTCAAACATTTATATTATCGTTTTTATTTGCTTAAATAGTCCATCTTAATTTGATTATTTTTTCTGATTAAAATTTTAGATTTTTTTCCAATAATTTTTTCTAGTTTAACAGGTTCTAGTCCGTTACCTGGTCTTTTAAAGCAAACATTCTTACTCGAAATTTTGTCACCTTTTTCAATATCTTCTGAAGCAACAATGCTTTTCCTCGCTAAATCTCTCATTTTAATTTCAGATTTAACCGGAAATAATTTAGATTTGCCAAGCATTAAAAATGACTCTTGAATAGTTTTTACCCAAAAAGATAAGCTTTCTTTATTTTCTGAAAACCAGTGATCGGGGCCTTTATCTGAATTATTCAATGTGAAATGTTTCTCAAAACACCTGGCACCAAATGCTATAGCTAGAGAGGCGGCTGAAGACCCTTGGGGATGATCGGAAAATCCTAATTTTAAATTTGGATATTTATTTTTTAAATATCCTAATCTTTTAATGTTTACATTTATAGGGTTAGTTGGGTAATTCGAAACGCATAGCATAAGTATGACGGGATAACCTTTTAAAGCTCCAGAATATTTTAATGTTGTTTCTATCTCTTTTAATGTGGACATACCAGAAGATAAAATTAAAGGAAGTTTACTTTTTACAACCGACTGGATTAATGGGATATTATTAAAATCGTCTGAACCAATTTTTATTGCTGGAACTTTTAATTTCATCAATAATTTTAGGTCATCATAACTTGATGGGGTAGATAAAAAAATAATTTTTTCTTTATGACATTTCTTTTTAATTTTTTTCCAATCGTTTATCGAAAGTTCACATCTTTTAAAGATTGAGTACATAGACTCTGCTATTAATTTGTCTTTAATTTTGTATTTATATTTTTTATTTTTATTACTTATAAATCCATCACTGCTATAAGTTTGAAATTTAATCGCATCAGCCTTGGACTCTTTGGCAATTTCTACCATCTTTAAGGCTTTTTTAATTGATCCGTTATGATTTATCCCAGCTTCAGCAATGATGAAAGGTTTAAAATTTTCACCAATATATTTATTACTAATTTTTATGAAACTCATTTCAAAATTTTTTGAAATTTCACCTGTTTATGATCTCTAGAATTTAAATCTATATCGTCTCTAACAACGCTCATTGATAATTCTCCTTGAACATTTTTAAGAAATTTATTTATTAAATTATTTTTATTTTTATCATTTGGTTTGATGTCATATCTTAACGATATTCTGGGAACGTCACACTCCTGGGGCTGTGTTCCATGTAATATAAAAGAGGACCATAAAAATAAGCTTCCTGCCCCAGCTACTAATATTTTTTTGTTGAATTTTTTAAAGTTTTTCTCGTTCGAACCATATTCGATTGATCTAGATGAGTTATTCCTCAAAAAATGAGGGAATTTTGTAGCACCATATAAATGACTTCCTTCGATCACATTAAGGGGTGACATCTGGCTTGTTACATCATTTAAATACAAATAGACAGTTATATTATCACCTATAGAATTTGCATGATCAATTAAATCCATATGAAAATCTATTCCTCTAAAATATGTAACATCTCTAAACTCAGGCTTAATATAAGAACCGAGATTTGCGGCTAATTGTTTCTCAGTTTTCTTTTTTAACCAATCTGGTATCCAGCTATCAGGTACACCAACTACGAAATTTTTAAGTAAAATCTCATGGTCGCTACCTACCAAAGCTTCTATATTCTTTTTAACAATCGGATTTTCTTCAATAAATGATAAATCAAATTTTTCTGCAAAATTGTTTTTTCCTCTTCCGGGATTAGTTTTTTTTGGATCTGGGTTTTTTAAAAAATCTTCCTCGCTTCTAAATAATTTTCCAGACAATTCTCTGCTATTTGCCACCTTATCGTATATCTGCTTGCATTTTTGTTTGTCGATAATGCTTCCAAACTCTATAACTCCATTTTTTAAAAAATTTTGTAGATTATCCATATTTAAATGACTTAATATATTGGTTTAAATTCTAACCGTTCAAACTTATTTCTCCAATAACTACTATTATTAACTATTTCTTTTGTCTTATTTTTTGCAAATTTTACTTTTTCTTGTAATTGCATTTTTTCATAGCCTATAGCTAAGCAGTTCCACGCAAAAGCATGACTTTCTGATAGTTTTGTCACCCTCTCAAAATCACTAATTGCTCTTTTTATATGTCTTCCTTGTAAATTTTTATTAAGTTTAAAATTTATTTCTAGATTTTTGTCGTACGTGAGTTCGAATATTTTTCTTTCCTCGTCCGCAACTATTCCAGCATGTTCTTGAAAATTGTATGCTTCATTTTTTTTCTTTCCTCCAGAAAATTTTGTGTCTTCAAATTTATTTTCTAAAAGTTTATTATATAGTTCGGTGTCTGGGAGTGGTTTACAAAGTGAAAATAAACACCAGTCCCAACTAAAATTTTTTGCACATTCAAAAGTTCTATTAAGTTGTTCAGGTGTTTCATCTGGGTATCCTGTGATAAAATTAGCCCTATAATAAATTCTTGAGTGTTTTTCTAATAAAGGAGCCTTTTGATTTAAGATTTTTAATGTTAAAGGTTTTTTCATCTCTTTAAGCATCTTATCGTCACCGCTTTCTATGCCTAGTGAAAAATAAGTACATCCTGAGTCAGCCATATATGTTAACAGCTCATCATCCAAAGTACCTAGTCTAATTCCATTGCCAATTGACCATGTTAAATTATATTTTTTTTCTATAAGCATTTTACAAATTTCAATTACTCTGCTTCTAGAAACAGTAAAGTCGTCATCAACAAAATCAATGTGTCTGATTCCAAATTTATCATACAAAATTTCAATTTCCTTTAAGACTCTCTCTGGAGAGTGAGTTCTAACTCCAAAACCATTAAAATTTCTCACACTGCAAAAAGTACATCTAGCTGTACATCCTCTTACTGTCTGCATAGTTGCTAAAGGAGTATCATAGGCAACCGTTTGAGCTGCAGAGAGAATACCATGTTTATAATAATTTTTAATATCAACTATTCCATAATCTGGAATTGGAAGTTCATCTACATGTTCGATCGTGTCTGTATCTTTTGTAAAATGCTCATCCTTTCTAACCTTATTAGTTTTAATTGGTATCACACCATTAACTAAATCAGTTTCCTCATTAAGATATTTTATTAATTGTGGAAAGTGTTTTTCAGACTCTTTAATAATTACAAAATCATTAAATTCTAAACCATTATTTTTTTCTTTAACTATACCAGTTACATGAACTCCCCCTGATGCTATCACTAGATCGGGATAATTTTTTCTTAAAAATTTTCCAACACATTGAGCAGATTCAAAAGACGCCCCGAACATCACACTTATCGCAACCATGTCCGGTTCAAATGATTTCATACAATCTTCGGTCATTTCCAACCAGTCTACCGTCTGATTTTTTTGAGACTTCTTTATACTTTCAATATGTAGGTCTAAAACTTTAATTTCTGAGTAATCAATTTCATTTTTTACAGCAGCACTAATATACATAAAACCTAGAGGAGGATAAACTTCCCAATAGTATTTTGATCTTTCGCTATACTCATTAAGTTGCTTTAATGTTAGTCTCGGAGTGTTAATTAATAGAATTTTTGAAACTTTTTTTTTCATTGATTATTTTAAGATTATAAAAGATATATTTGGTTCAAAAGAAAAACAATCTATTTTATATTTTCTCAAATTTAATTTTTCCAATAAAGCAGTTGTTTCACCAGGCCAATCATCGTTGTTTAATTCATTAAACGCTATTATAGATCCTTTTGCCATTCTTGGTAAAAAATATTTTAAAGCTATCTTAGTAGGCTGGTATATCACAAAATCAAAATATAAAAGAGAAATTAATAAATGTTTGTTTGATTTGATGTATTTTGGAATAGTTTTTCTTGCATCTCCTTTGATAAGTTCAATTTTAGCTTTATTTTTGATAAATCTATTTAGGTCATAATCTTTAATTGAATTTTTAATATCTTTTAAAATATCAATTTTTTCTTTAAATGTTACATTGGATTTCTTATTTCTATTCCGGTCTAATTTATTAAGTTTTGGAATTCCTGAAAAAGTGTCAAATCCTATTATTTTCCTATGATAATTATAAGGTTCTAAAGTACTAGATAGTTTAGCCCATGTCATAATCCCCCCGCCTTGGTGAACTCCACATTCGACAATACTGCCTTTGCTTTTAATTTGTTTCTTAAATAATTCATAAAATACTAAAAATCTAGCTAAATCTTGCCGTCTTACATATTTAGAAAAGTTTCTTAATTTATCTTTAGTTGAAAATAAAGATTGATCAAATAGATCTTTAACAATTTTTTCTTTCATAAAAGTTTATTTATTAAGTGTATATGAGTTTTTAAGTTTAAACTTATTTTCTAAAAAGCCAAGCTTTTTAAAAATCGCGATAGATTTTGTATTCTCGGGTCTTACCTCGGCTGAAATTTTTTTAACTCCTGTTTTGTAAATTTTTCTAATTCCAAGATTAATAAGTTTCTTTCCCAAGCCTTTATTTCGCGCTATCGGGTCTAATGAATAATCTATCATTGCAGTCTTATCTTTTTTAAAGTCAAATCTTATTTGACCTATAGGTAAACTTTCTAATTCAAAAATAAACATTTTAGTTTTTTTTGATTTTAATTTTTTTTGAAACCATTTTAAGTGCTCTTTAAATTTTATTCTCTTCTTTTTGAAAGAATATTTTACTACTTTTGCATCGTTAACCCATTTATAATAAGACACTAAATCATTAATTTTTGAGTCTCTAAGTTTTAACCTCGATACTTTCTTGGGGTATAAAATCTCTACAATTCTTAAAACTCCATAACCATCGACTAAATTAAAACTATTCTCTTTACAGGCGTTAATAAGTTTTTTATTTTTTAAAATTGAAATAATCTTATTTCTTAATTTGTGCACACTAATATCTAAATCTCTAATTGCTAAACATAATTTTTTTTTTTCTAAAATTTCCACAACTTTAGTTTGATTTGATGATATTGGGAATATTAGTGAAGGCAAACCAATACACATTCTCTCTAAATTGGCTACACCCCCTGAACCTATACAAAAATCAAATTTATATAGTTTATTTAAAAAGTTTCTTTGATACCCAAAAAATTTAACTTTTTTTTTTAGGCTTAAATTTGTGATAGCACCAAGAATAGCCAAGTTATACTTTTTTAATAACTTGTGCTCAAAAGCACCTAATATTTTAGATACTAAATTAGAAGGATTTGTAGATCCGAAATTAATAAGTATTTTTTTAATTTTTTTATTTTTTTTTTTTATTTTGTTTCTAAATAAAATAGATTTTTGATCAATTAATGCGTAATTTGAACCAATCAAATATTGACATTTTTTTGGAAAATTTTTTTTAAAACTTAAGTTATCTTTATTTATTTCATTCTGAAATAAAAATAAATCACAATGATGTTTACGATTAAGAAAATCACTAATAACCGCTATCTTTTTGACTTTTTTTTGAATTTCTTTTTCCCATTTTTTATTTAATCCATAATGGTCTACTATTATCCAATCGATTTTTTTTTTTAATATCTTTTTAGTTTCTAAAGCATCAATCTTTTGTAAATTATCTGGCCATAACTCATCAGTATTTTTTTTAATTACCTCAAACTTGTCGTTATCTGGTAAAAAATTTATTTTAAATTTATCATTTTTTAATAAATTAATAAAATTTTTATCCAGAGCTCTTACTATAAAAAAAATTTTAGCTCCTCTTTTAGATAAATAATCAGCAAGATTTTTACATCTCGAGAGATGACCAAGGCCAATTTTTTTTGTTGCATCTAAGCGAAAAGCTATATTCATCTAGCTTAGTTTTCTTCCAAGCATAAAAGCTTCTGCAGCGTCAACTCCCACTGAAGCTCCTCTCCAAGTGAATAGGGCACTTACACCCTTTATTGATCTTGGGTGCGGCCATTTTCTAAGTTCGGATTTGTAAGCTTTGAGCGCTAAAAGTTTTTTATTCTTAGTTTTTGAAATATCCTCAAACCAATTAGGATTAAAAATTTTTTTTTTACTATCTATCCTCCACTCCGTGCTTGAAGGAACTTCGAAGAAAAAAAGGCTTTTTACTGGAGAATTTTTTTGCGGTCTGCAAGCTGTTATTACAGCCCTATTTACTATTTGATGGTCAATGTTTAAATCATTTTTGAAATGAGTGTAAATGATACTCGGTTTATACTTTTTTATATTTTTTTCAATTATTTTAATAATCTTTATTAAAGGATACTTGTCTAACTGATTATCCGATAAATCAGCAAAATTAGGAGATTTTGACCCTAAAATTTTACTAGCTAGTTTTGCAGCATTTTTTCTTTTTAAAATTCTTTTTTTTATTTCTAATTTACTTGCTATTCTTGAGTCTTCTCCATTTGAGAGAAATAAAATATTAATATTTAAACCAAGTGAAGAAAGTTTCGCTATAGTTCCACCACAACCTAGGACTTCATCGTCAGGGTGGGCAGCAACAATAAGAACTGATTTTTTTTTTTTCATTATAATTTTCTTACAACCCACATTTTTTCAGCAGTTTTCCAATCCTCCATGGTATCAATATCGTGAATTCTCCATCTCGGTATCTCAATTAGAGAGGAGTATTTTGAGAAAATAGGCTTAGAATTTTTCCAAGCATCGGTTTTCCCCCAATAAAATTGCCCAGCATCAAAGTATGTTTCCTTAATATCTTGAGTTCTTTTTTTATAATATCTTGGAAAAATCATTTTTAAACCATTTCTATTTTTTCTAAATGATCGAAATATTGATGAATGGAATTTTCCAGCGGAAAATACAAAATTCCACTTATTGGTTTTTATTTTTTTATATCCATTTGATAAATCTTCCAGACTCATAAATGCAGCTGTGGGATAAATACAACAAACATACTTGGGCAATATTTTTTTTAATTTTAGCCAATTTATAGAATGCTTTATCACTTCAGGAGTAGACGCAAAGTCACTTGATATAGATTTTGGTCTAATAAAAGGTGCCTCTGCTTTCAATTTTGTTGCTATTTTAGCAATTTTTTTACTATCAGTTGAAACGATAATCTTATCAAATAATTTAGAATTAATTATAGTTTTTAAAGTCCAATATATAATTGGTTTTCCTTTAAAAGTTTTCACATTCTTAAGTGGAATTCTTTTACTGCCAGATCTGGCAGGTATTATTGCTATTTTCATCGGTTGATTCTAAGTATGCTCTTAATTTCAGAGATTACTTTTAATTGACTTGATAGCTTAAGACCGAAATAAATTGGAAGTGATACTTCTTCTTCATAAAATCTTTCAGCTACTGGAAATTGGTTTTTTTTAAAATTAAAAAGCTTCCTATAAAAAGGTTGTTTATAAATTGGTATATAGTGAACTTGTAAATTTATATTTTTTTTTCTAAGTCTTTTAAAAAAATTCTCTTTTGAAATTTTAAACTTTCTAAAATCTATTTTTAAAGGATATAAATGGTATGCATGACCAACATTTCTGTTTATCTTTGGAGTTAAAATGTTAGGAGTTTGCCGAAAGTTTATATCATAAATTTTTGCAATTTTTCGTCTTTTATTTAAAAATTTTTTTAATTTTTTAAGTTGGCTAATTCCTAAAGCACATTGAAAATCTGTAATCCTATAATTAAAACCAAGTTTTATCATTTCATATTTCCAGATTTGTTTTTGATTTTTTTTTCTATAAACACCATGTGTTTTAAGTAAATTAATTTCATCTACTATTTTTTTGTTGTTTGCTAAAACTGCACCTCCTTCTCCAGTAGTAATATGTTTTACTGCGTGAAAGCTTAGTGTCACATAATCCGCATATTTAATAGCATATTTTTTATTATTATCTATTGATGCGCCAAATGCATGGCAACAATCATTAATAAGAGTTAAATTAAATTTGCTTGCAATTTTTTTTAAATTTTTCCAATCACAAGGGTGACCAGCAAAATCTGTACAAATAATAGCTACAATCTTTTTTTTTTCTTTTTTAAATTTTAAGATTTTTTCTAAAAGTAAGTTAACATTAATATTATAATCATCTTTATCAATATCGATAAATTCAGGTTTTGCGCCTGTATATAGAATTGAATTACTAGTCGCTAAAAAAGAAATAGGTGTGGTTAAAACTATATCTCCCTTTTTCCATCCCAAAGCCAACCCTAATAAATGTAGGGCTGCTGTACCGCTAGAGAGCGCGCAGCCATATTTGGAACCAAAGGTTTTAGATAACGATTTCTCAAATTTTTCTACAGTTGGACCTTGAGTAATTAGATTATTTTTTAAAACTTTAACAACTGCTTTAATATCATTATTATCGATATACTGTTTTCCGTAACTAATCATTATTTCTTACTCGAAATCTTTTAAATTATTCTCTATTAGTTTTTTTATTTCCTTAACACTT
>MDTB01028351.1_pt1 | contig 16764 bp, 18 predicted proteins | sample 811161 | NCBI WGS metagenome assembly MDTB01 (sample SAMN05326650, study PRJNA326480) | marine metagenome | isolation source: seawater | place: Mediterranean Sea | collected 2009
AACTTTTAAATAGAGTTAATTGTAATATACAAAAGTACAACAAAAACATTTTTGTATGCCAAAGCACTTTGCTTGTTTCTTAGCTTTTCTATTAATCACTTTGTCCTCCTGCTACAAGACATCCCCAACTAGTCTTCGTGTAGATGTTAAAACTGAATCAGGGGGAGCTGTTGCTGGAGCAAGTGTGCAAGTGAAAGGAGTTCCTCCCGACAATACAGACGGTAATCTTATAATTGTTGATTACCAAGAAGCAACCAATGGCAACGGAATTGCGTTTTTTAATTTAGATGACATTTATAAACCTGGACAATCAGGAGTTGCAATTGTGGAGGTTAAGGCACAAAAATTAGGACTTATCGCAGAGGAAACGGTCAATTTGATAGAAGAAATTGAGAACCGCGTTGATTTGGTCCTGCAGTAACACTTTTAGAATTAAACCGTATAGATTAAAAAATATTTAGCTTAACTTTGAGCTCAGAACTAGAAAAATGAAGAAATTATTATCCATCAGCTTGACCCTTGCATTGTTATTGCTTGTGGGTTGTACACCCAAAGACCCGGCAATTCTTAAGGTTTTTGTTCGTTCATCAACCAACCAATTGGTTTATGGAGCGAAGGTCATTATTATCGGTGATCAGCAATCCAATCCGCCAACCCTAGAATACGTGGATACCACATATACCAACAGCTCTGGATTTACAACTTTTGAAATGGATGACTACTTTAATGTTTCAGGACCTGACAATACAACGGGTTATTTTGATATCCTAGTAAAATCAAACACAAAAGAAGCATCCGGTTATACAAGATGTAGAGTACATACAACATCTGTAGAAACTATATACTTACCAAATTAAGGAATCATGAAAATGAAGCACTATTTACTACCTCTCACGTTTATTATAATCACCATTTCAGGTATGACTTCTTGTAGAAAGAAAGCAGATACACTGGCAAACATTTATGTCCGAGACGAAAGCAATGCAGTCGTTGAGGGAGCGATGGTGGTGTTATACGGTACAAATACCCAAAACCCACCTGTGCAGCTAGTTGCAGTTTATGATACGGCGTATACAAATGCTGCTGGTATGGCATCTTTTAACTACAATGAGATTTATCAGCTCGGTCAGGCAGGCGTTGCTGTTTTGGATATCAAAGCGCAGCTTTTAAACAAAATAGGACAAGGAATCATCAAGATAGAACCTGAACAGGTAAATGAAGAGACAGTTTTCATTCAACCCTAAGCGCGAATCATCCTAAGCTCAGACCTAGTGGTTTGTGTTTGTAATTCCGTAAAAGAAACTTCCCGCGATATTAAGCTTTCAAAGTCGAACTTATATTCACTGTAATCGTTTTGGGTATAGGAAGACAGGCAGTCATATACTGACGCTTCCGGATTTAGCTTTTGAATTAAGTTAAGGATTCGATTGATTTGAGATACCTCCACCTTTAAAGTATATTCGCTTTTGAGGTAGCCTTTAACTATTTTTCCCTGCATGGTTATCCAGTCATTAAAAGAGTTGAATTCTAGTTTTTGAATTTGAAATTTTGGCATATGGGTTAATTTTAAAACAAATCTACCTCAGATGATCGTAAATTATTTACGTTCTAAAAATTGTTTTGAGCTATTATCTGATTTTGCCTTATTATCAAGGCTTTTGGTTAAATTTGTACATCATAATTAAGGATTTTGAAAGATCAAAAAGGCAAAGCTGATTTAGACCAAATGTCGTTTATCGAGCACCTAGAGGAGCTAAGATGGCGTCTTGTTCGCTCTGCAATCGCTGTTATTCTTATTGGAATCGTCATCTGGACCTTCCAAGAATGGATCATGAACAATGTCTTTATGTCCATGAAAAAGAAAGATTTCTTTTCTTTTCGAATAATGTGTGACTATTTAGGGACATGCGTTGAGGATATTCCAGTTCAACTTCAAAGCATGACTGTTTCTGGTCAATTTGGGTACGCATTGATGATGAGCTTTATGGGTGGACTCGTTATAGGTTTTCCTTTCATTTTTTATCAAATATGGGCGTTTCTAAAACCAGGCCTGAAATTTGGTGAAAAGAAAATGGCGAGAGGCATTGTTTTTTATGTTAGTTTGCTTTTCTTCCTCGGAATTTCATTTGGTTATTTCGTTGTCGCTCCCCTAAGCATTCAGTTCTTTGGATCCTATCAAATCTCTAGCGAGATTAGAAATGATTTCACAATTAGCTCATACATGAGTATGATTCTTTCCACTGTTTTTTATACTGGACTCTTTTTTTTACTTCCTGTCGTCACCTACCTCCTTACAAAGGTCGGCGTGCTCGACCCTGAATTTTTAATTAAATATAGAAAGCATGCCATCGTTGGGATTCTAATTCTCTCTGCCATCATCACTCCACCAGATATCATTTCCCAAGTAATTGTTTCAATACCTATTTTTATTTTATATGAAATAGGAATTCTCATCGCCAAAAGAGTGGTAAAAACTTCGGAGGATGAATAAGGTAAAACAGCTGTTCTTTCTTTTTATCATCCTGCTCAGCTCCTTTTTCAGCTTTGGTCAGATGCAACTTATTAAAGGACGAATTGTCGATGCAAAGACGAAAGTAGCTTTACCATTCTCAGTGATAAAGGCAATCCCCTCGAAAAAAGCGACACTTTCGGACTCCGCAGGTTATTTCAAGATTTTAGTAAAGCCAGAAGATGACACCCTCGAGGTTTCTGCCACAGGTTACCAAAAGTCGAAAATTGACCGTACCATATTCGAGGAAAGTCTGCAAAATGAGCGAGAAGCATTCACCGTTTATCTGAAAAGCATTTTTATCGACTTTAAAGAGGTGACTGTTCGGGCTCCAGAGGAGCTCCCATCTAAAATTTTGCATAGAAATTTAATTGCGAATAAGCATAAGAATGACAAAAAAAAGCTGGATAGCTATGCATATAAATTGTATACGAAAATTCAATTTGATTTAAACAATATTGGCAGTGAAATAGAACAAAACAAAAGAATTCAAAAGCTCAATGTCCTCCTCAATTATTTGGACTCCACAGACACTGGGAATAAATACTTGCCGTTAATATTAAATGAGACCATTTCACGCTTTTACTACAAAAATAAACCCCGAGAACGAAAAGAGGTCATCGAGGCTGCTAGGACCACGGGAGTGGAAAACCTAGAGCTAAACACCTTTCTAGGAGACATGTATCTTGACCTCAATATCTACGATAATATATACACCATTTTTGGCAAATCTTTTATCAGCCCAATCGCAAACAACTCTAGACTTTTTTATAAATACTACCTCGAAGATTCTAGTTTTATTGACCAGCATTGGTGCTACAATCTAAAATTTATTCCAAAGCGAAAAGGAGAGCTTACTTTTTCTGGTTCAATGTGGATCCACGACACAACTTTTGCGGTAAAAAAGTTCAGCGCAAATGTATCACCCGATGTGAATTTAAATTTTGTTAATGACTTCTATTTTGTTCACGAATTCGAACAAATCAATGAATCCACATGGATGCTCAGCAAAGAAAATCTCATTGCAGACATACAGCTTACAAAGGGAGGAAAACTCAGCGGATTCTTTGCCAGAAAGTCAAGCCAAAGAAGTGAATTTTCAATCAATAAAGAACAGGATAAAAAGTTTTATAATTCAAATAGTACCGTCGAAGTTCTAGAGGGTGCAAAGCAGAAATCAAAAGAAGAATGGTTGGCACTGAGACCGATAAAGCTTTCAACGCAAGAGGAAGGCATAGGAGACATGATTGACTCACTCAATACAAACCCTTATTTCAAAAGACTCAAAAACATTACCTACCTCGCGGCAAGCGGGTTCTATCAAATCGGAAAGATTGAGCTTGGAGATTTATATTCCTTGGCAAGTACAAACCCAGTTGAAAAATTCAGAACAGCACTTTCCATTAGAACCTCAAATGCTTTTTCGAGAAGAATTGAATTTGGCATGAAGGGGGCCTATGGGTTTGGAGATAAAGTATGGAAATATGGAGCCAGCTTTCGCGCCAATATTAGTCCTAAAAAGAGAGGTATTCTCTCTTTATACTACAATTACGATATTGAACAAATTGGCCTCTCACCTTATGCGATTGGCGTAGGCAATACCTTTGCCACATTATTCAGTACCGCCCCTTTTGACAAACTTACTTTTCTGAAAAAGGCTGGTGTAAATTTAGAGAAAGACATCGGTAAAGATGTTATTCTTTTTCTAGGAGCAGAATGGAAAGAATTCAATCCTTTAGGCTTGGCAAATTTCTTAAGACCCAACGTGTCTAATAGCGGACTTGATACAATTAACCAAATCACAACAACGGAGTTCAAAGCCCTCATAAGATGGGCTAAAGATGAAGAGTTTATTTCAGGTTCATTTGATCGAACCAGTATTCGTTCGAAGTTTCCCGCCATTTCCCTTCAAGGTGTTTTTGGTGTAAAAGATCTTTTAGGAAGTGAATACAATTATCAAAAAATAGCGCTAAATATAGAGCACAGAACACAAATTGGCATACTTGGTCGTATTGAGTATGGCGCCAACATTGGAGCAGTATTTGGAAATGTAGCCTACCCGCTATTGCATGCAATCCCAGGAAATCAATCACTTTGGCTCATGACCTCTGCTTTCAACAAGTTGAATTTCTTGGAATTTGTCTGTGACAGGTATACAGGGTTTTATTTAGAAAATCATTGGGATGGCTTTTTTATGAATAAAATCCCGCTTGTGAAAAAGTTAAATCTAAGGCTCGTAACTTCAGGAAGGTTGGCTTATGGAGCCTTAAGTCATAGGCATGAGGCTAGTATGATCTTTCCCGACTTTATTAAAGAGTTCAATGGGTTGCCCTACGCCGAATCAACCATAGGAATAGAAAATTTATTCAAATTTTTCAGAGTAGACTTAGTCTGGAGGATGACCTACTTGGACGAAACGACCAATCCATTGGGTATTCGCGCTAAATTTGCCCTTAATTTTTAGTACATTAAACGCATGAAACTCTACACGAACAATATCCAAAAAAGCTACAAAGGGAAAAAGGTCGTAAATGGCGTTTCAATTGAAGTAAATCAAGGAGAGATTGTCGGTTTATTAGGCCCAAACGGAGCGGGTAAAACAACCTCTTTCTATATGATCGTGGGTTTGGTGAGGCCAGATGTAGGAAAGGTATATTTGAATGAAACAGAGATCACAAAGCTTCCCATGTACAAACGCGCCCAAATGGGAATTGGGTATCTTCCCCAAGAAATCTCAGTGTTTCGAAAATTGAGCGTCGAGGATAACATTATGGCCATCCTTGAAATGACTGACAAATCACCATCAGAAAGAAAAGAAAGGCTTGAAGAACTTCTGGAAGAGTTTAATTTGAATAACTTTCGGAAGACATTGGGAAACAGGCTGTCGGGAGGAGAAAAAAGAAGAACTGAAATTGCGCGTGCATTGGCCACAGATCCAAAATTCGTGCTCTTAGACGAACCCTTTGCTGGAGTTGACCCTATCGCTGTAGAAGATATTCAAAGTATTGTTTCAGATTTAAAAAAGAAAAATATTGGCATCTTAATTACAGACCATAATGTTCAAGAAACGCTTTCTATAACAGACCGAACTTATCTTTTATTCGAAGGAAGTATATTAAAATCTGGTACAGCTGAAGATTTAGCATCTGATGAACAGGTAAGAAGTGTCTATTTAGGACGTAATTTTGAACTAAAGAAAAAAGTTCTTTAACGAATTAGGTTTACAAAACCTTTTATCAACTTCGCTTCAATTGGGTTTGCACAGGATTTATATCTCAGCGTATAAATGTAGGTCCCATCTTGACACTGTTTACCTTGAAAGGTACCATCCCACCCTGATTCATATTCTCGACCATTGTAAATAAGCGCACCCCATTTATTAAAAATGCTTAAATCCCATTCATGAATTTCGAAATCTGTAATGGGTAGAAAATTGTCATTCAATCCGTCTGCGTCTGGAATGAACGTATTTGGGATATATATGGCAAATGGTTCTACAAATACTTCGGCCCGAATTGAATCCGCACATCCAAATTCATTATATGCTATTTGTAGAGGGTAATCAGATCCGGACTGCGTATAAAAATGTGTAAAGTCGGACTCAGTTGACATATACTGACCCTGATCATAAAAATAGGAAAAAGTCGTTGCTCCTATGGATTGATTTATAAACGCAACCTCATTGTCGCAGACGTCTACCTTATCTGGATTCACAATAAATCCAGCAGTTGGAGATGGGTAAACATTCACTAAGTCTTGCTGTAAAAGATAGAGTGTGTCAACACAACCTTCTAGAGCGATTAATGTAAGCCCAACACTATAATCTCCAATGGTATTGTAAGTATATGATGGACTAGGCAGCATAGAAACACCACCGTCACCAAACTCCCAGGTATAAATCACCTCGCCTTCGACCTGACTCAAATTAATAAATTGAGCCACCTCAGGAGCGCACAATACATTATCTACAATAGTGAAATCAATATATGGCTCAGAAAAAACATATAGCAATGATTCTACAGAATCTATGCAAATATCATGAGAACCTGTAAACTTGATTGATTGGAAACCAGGACTTGAAAATTGTATGCCCGATACACTGAGCTCAGTTGAACTCTGAAGGGATGCATTAGGTCCAAAATCCCATACAAAGCTGGCATCATCAGGGCCACTAACGGTTGCCTGAAAATCAAACAAACCATCTGTGATGCACAACGAATCACTGTGCTCAATTTCCATCACTAGTTTTTCCTTGACCTCTATTGTTGCAGTTGCTGTATCCATACAATTTGGCGCATTACTTCCTATTAGCTCAATAGCGTATATGCCTGGGTTATTAAACGAATAAGTCGGGTTGCCTAATGTACTTTGGTCATCATTTGTACCAGAATCACCGAAGTCCCAAAGAATATTGGAGACATTCATAAGCGTGCTTTCAAAGTCTATTGTCAACCCCAAGCAGGAAACATAATCAGGCAGTACAATTTCAACAGACGGTTCATCAAAAATAAAGATAGAATCCTCAAATGATGTTGCACAATCTCCATCGTCACCATATAGCGAAATAGTATGAAAACCAGGATTAGAGAAGCTCACCGAGGGGACATTTGCACCCGTCCAATTTTCAATATTTGCGTCAGGCCCAAAAGACCATTCAAAATTGGCATTTTGATTACTTGTCAGCAGATTAAAGTCAAACGAATTGCCCAATATACAAAGGGAGTCCTCTGCCGACCAGCCTACAGAAAACGGATTTCCTACTGTAATAGACATATACGCCGTATCTGTGCATGTCATTCCCGGGTTTACAATCAAGGTTGCCAAATAATCTGCAGGCCCAGGATAGGTATATGTCGGCTCGAAAGATCCACTTATATCATTAGATTGCTCTGCAACACCAAAATCCCAGGCATAAGAGGAACCTCCATATGAGTTATTTTCAAATTGAACAGTCATACCTTGACAGTACGAGACAAATGTAGTAAGGTCCTCTTGAAAAGGAAGTAGTGCCTGCATCGTTATATTACAATCCATTACCTTAAAAAGAAAGTCACGAATTGTTTCACTTATTAATATCCCATTTCTGAATTCTTGAACACGAACCCCCACGACAAATAGACCCATTAAATTTGGGTTGACTAACAATAAGCCATCAGCATCTATTTGAGTTGAAGAGCCAGGACCTAACGGAGCTTGTGGAGTGAACCCGCCAATCCATTGGATAGGAAAATAAGGTGGTGGCGGTGCGATAGGAGCAGGGTCAAAAGAATCTCCTCCTGAGAACGGAGTGGCCATTGAATAGACCAATTGGTCGCCGTCTGGATCCGTGGCAACATGGTCAAAAACAATTTGTTCATTGTTACAAAGTAAAAATGGTGGGTAGTTCGTAAATCGCGGACTGCTGTTGTCAGTGAAACCTGTTTCAATACCCGGAACATGCGTAGTTAAGGTTAGTCCAGTATCATCAGGGTTGACGATATTTACAATTGCTGGTCCTCTGCAACAACGCTGGTAACTTACATTATATCCTCCTTGAATTGGGGGCAGGTTTAATACAGTTTCGTAAATCGCACGTTCCACACATATCCCACCAGGAGCTGTGGCGCATGGATTGTTAAAATCTAAGGGAATAAAAACACTTCCTGCAAATGGAACCTGAATGGTCTGATAAGAACTACCATTTGCCATATAAACGGATAGCATTAAAGGATTGTCAAATTCTGCACCATCAGAGGCACAATCCCGGTAAAGCGTAAGTACAAATTTATAATTGTTATTACCCAAATAATCATAATAGATATCACCGCCGATGATGTGTGAAGCATTTGCACACAGGGTATTAATGAAAAATAAGAAATAGACGATGTATCTCATTAATAGATAGACGTTAAAAAATATTATTTGTTGTCTTAATTGATTTTATCTAGGTTATCAATATCATGAATATCAAATTGATATTCATACTTAAAGCTAGATGCAAATTTTGAGCCATTTATCATCTTACCATTGCCCTGATGATCAAATTCAAGCGCTGTTTGAAAAAGCTTACGTGCGATTTCACCATAATACTCGCTTTTAGTTGGATGCGCTGGGTAGCATAAATTATAAAAACCTGGGCGCGGATTTTCAAGCAAAATGGTAAAGGCATTTAAGATATCCTTTCTGTGAATCAAATTAACTGGAGCAGCACCGTTTAGATTGATTTTCTTTTTCAAGAAATAAAGAACAGGATGCCGATTCTCTCCGATGAGGCCAGCAAGCCTAAGAATCGTATATTTTTTTGGGAAATTGAGACAGATTTGTTCCTCTGCAAGGACAACAGGGTGCGTTTTTTTCAATGCACCATCTTCGTAAACCCAGCCCGACTGCTCTTGATATACACCCGTAGAGCTGGTGAAAACAAAATGGTCTACTGAAGGGAATTGTTTGCAAATAGATTCAATTGTATGCGCATAATTCACCATCTGAGAAGGTGGAAGCATGACCAAAACCTCATCTACTTTTTGGGTCATTGGGATTTCAAATTCTACTGCACCTGATTGGGGATGAAAAGAAATTTTGCGGTATTCAATATCTGGATTGCTATTTTGAACTATTGGCCCTCTTGTAGCAACGATAATTTTCCTTTTCGAGGAAGCCAATGTCTTCAAAACGGCCTTACCCAACCATCCTGCTCCAAAGATTAAAATCGTTTTCATGAAAACAAAAATATAGAAGTCCAAGCAAGGAATCTAATCTGCTGATATTAAATCAATAGGAAGTAACAAAAAACAAAGGCGATTCGAGTAAAAAGTATAGTTGATGTTTGTTACCTTTGCTTAAAACTTGAAACTATGTACGACGTCATTGTTATTGGATCGGGACCTGGAGGTTATGTAGCTGCCATAAGAAGCGCTCAGCTAGGAATGAAAACTGCACTCGTTGAGAAATATGCTACGCTTGGAGGTACTTGCCTAAATGTTGGCTGTATTCCATCGAAAGCACTTTTAGATTCTTCCGAGCACTTTCACAACGCCACACACACCTTTCAAAAGCATGGTATTGAAGTAGATAATCCAAAAGTGAATCTCAAACAAATGATGGACCGAAAGGATGAAGTCATAAGTCAGACCTGTGATGGCGTAAAATTCCTAATGGATAAAAATAAAATAGATGTCATACATGGCATCGGAACTTTTGTCAACAATACCACGATTGAGGTACTATCCGAAGACAAAAAGAAAAGCAAATTTGAAGGAAAAAACATTATTATCGCAACGGGATCTAAACCTAATTATTTCCCCGGAATGGAACCAGATAAAAAACGAATCATCACAAGTACTGAGGCCCTTAAGATGAAGGAAATACCCGGGAAACTCTTGGTCATTGGAGGAGGTGTTATTGGATTGGAGCTTGGTTCTGTATACAAAAGACTTGGTAGCCAGGTAGAGGTCATAGAATTTGCAAAACAAATTCTACCAACAATGGACCTAAGTATAGGAAAAGATTTCACCAAAATCCTGAAAAAAGAAGGCTTTAAATTCCATATGGAGCATCGCGTTGAATCTGTAAAAAACACAGGTAAAAAGGTAATTGTTACGGCCTTGAACAAAAAGGGTGTCGAGGTCGAAATAGAAGGAGATTATTGTTTAGTCGCTGTTGGAAGAAAACCTTTTACTGAAGGACTGAACCTAAAAGGTGCTGGAGTTGAGGCGAATGATCGAGGTCAAATTATTGTCAATGAAAACCTTCAAACCAATATACCTAATGTTTATGCCATTGGAGATGTCGTGCGCGGTGCAATGCTGGCTCACAAGGCTGAAGAAGAAGGCGTCTATGCGGCTGAATTCATTTCAGGACAAAAACCCCATATCAATCACAATTTGATTCCAGGAGTCGTATATACCTGGCCTGAGATTGCTGCAGTTGGTAAAACGGAGCAGGAGCTTGTTGCAGACAATATTGAATTCAAATCCGGAACATTCCCTATAAGGGCATTAGGAAGAGCGCGCGCAAGTATGGATATTAATGGGATGATCAAAATTCTGGCAGATAAAACTACGGACGAAATATTGGGAGTACATATGATTGCACCAAGAGCTGCTGACCTAATTATGGAAGCTGTAACTGCAATGGAATATAGAGCTTCTGCTGAAGATTTAGCGAGAATATGTCATCCACACCCCACGTATACAGAGGCAATTAAAGAAGCTGCATTGTCGGCAACTGAAAATAGACCTTTACACATCTAAACCATCACTTAGACCATATTTCCCAGCTTTTCAAAGCTTGCTGATGTAGCATGCTTTTTCCATTTAGGATTATGCTTCCTTGATCTGATGCATTTTTTAAAAAAATTGTTTGCTCAGGATTGTAAATCAAATCAATCACTAAATGATCGCTTGTTAAATAATGATGAGGAAAAGAAATGGTTTCATTCGTGCTTGGATACATTCCAACAGGTGTACAATTCACAATCAGCTTGCAAGAATCAATCATATTTTTATTGATCTCCGAATATCCAAAGGTTTTATTTCCTAATGGGTTTCTTGAAATATAAAAAACCTCTAAACCTATTTTTTCGAGAACATATGCTACTGCCTTTGCAGCACCTCCAGTACCTAACAATATCGCCCGATGGTGATTAAAATTCAAAAAAGGCTTGATACTCTGATGAAAACCAAAAGCGTCGGTATTATAACCCGTTGTTCTTCCGGAATCGTTGACTTTAATTGTGTTAACCGCACCAATAGCCAATGCCTCTTCACTAATTTCATCAAGCAATGGCATGACGGATTCCTTGAAGGGAACTGTTACATTGAGACCTTTGTAAGTCCTTATTTCTTTATTAAAAAACAAGTCTACATTTTGTGCAGAATCAAGTTCAATTAAATCATATTGGGCAGATAAATTCTTTTCGATAAAGAATTGAGTAAAAAAGTCTTTCGAAAACGAATGAGATAAGTGCTCGCCTAAAAGTCCGTATTTGTTTAATGACACATACAAAAATACAACTATTTCGATGGTTTTCTTTTCTTTACTTCTCAAGTCACTTACCTTTGTGACATGCGCGGAGAAGTAATTAAGTCAACGGGGAAATGGTACAAAGTACTTCTTGAGGATGGCCAAACAATTCAAGCATCAATTAAGGGAAAGCTAAGGCTTGAGGGATTGAAAACAACAAATCCTATTGCCGCAGGTGACGTTGTTGATATTAAAGCAATCGATGCCTCAGGAGAAACTGTATATACAATTCGAGGAATAGAAGCGCGTAAAAATTATTTGGTTCGAAAGTCCACAAACCTTAGTAAGCAGATGCAGATCATTGCAGCAAATGTAGATAGGGTATATCTTGTAGTCACACTAATATCTCCTGAAACACAGGTCGCTTTCATAGACCGCTTTCTTGCAGCAGCAGAATCATTTCGGATACCAACAACAATTTTATTTAACAAAATAGATTTGTATGGTGACGAGGAGCTTGCACTTATGGATTATTTAACTGGGGTATATGAACCCTTGGGTTATCCTTGTAATTCTATTATCGCTGAAAAAGACGCGAGTATCACATTCCTTAAAAAGGAAATAAAAGACAAAAAAGTAATGATCTCTGGAAATAGCGGTGTTGGAAAAACAACACTCGTGAATTCCTTAGATTCAAGTTTATCACTCAGGGTAGGCGAAATTTCAAAAGCACATGCGCAGGGAAAACATACTACAACCTTTTCTGAGATGCATGCGCTTCAGAGTGGAGGTTTCATCATTGATACACCCGGAATTCGGGCGTTTGGCCTTGTTGATTTGGAAAAAGAGCATTATGCACATTACTTCCCAGAAATGCGTGCCCTTCTCGGACAATGTAAATTTCACAATTGCATGCATTTGGAAGAACCTAAATGTGCGATCAAAGCAGCTGTTGAAAATGAAGAAATTGCTCCTTCAAGATATATGACCTATGTGCAGCTTATGTCTGAAGATGCAGGTGACAGTTATCGACGAAATGATTTCAAATGAGGGCAGTCATTCAAAGAGTTCTAGAAGCACAAGTAAGCATTGATAGTAAAATACATGCCAAAATAAAAAAAGGCCTACTCATTTTTATCGGAATTGAAGATTCAGATGCTAGGGATGATATTTCCTATCTCGCACAAAAAATATGTAATCTTCGCATCTTTTCGGACCTCGAAGGGAAAATGAATCTCAATCTTAAAGATACGGAAGGAGAAATACTTGTCATCAGCCAGTTTACACTCCATGCCAAAACAAAAAAAGGAAATCGTCCGAGCTTTATCAAAGCAGCAAAACCAGAACAAGCAATGCCCTTGTACAATGATTTTTGTGCTGAATTAGAAACCTTTCTTAAAAAGCCCATTCAAACCGGTAAATTTGGCGCGGACATGAAAATAAGCTTGATTAATGACGGTCCCGTTACCATACTTATAGATTCAAAAGACAAGCAATAAAAGACTTTTCTTACATTTGAGACATGACCTACCTCACCGATTCTTCTATTGATGCATTGCTTTCTAAGCAAAAAAGTTTCTTTGCCAGTAATCAAACAAAATCTATTTCATTCAGAAGAAATGCACTTAAAAACCTACTAAAGGCTTGTTTAAAATACGAAAAAGACATTTTAAAAGCGCTACATGCGGACCTCAGAAAGTCTCCAGAAGAAGCTTTCTTAACAGAGTTCAGTTTTGTAGTTTCTGAAATAAAGCTCCATCTCAAGAATCTAAATAAATGGAGTGCTTCTAAAAGAATTTCCACACCCTTAATATTGAGACCCTCAAGAAGTAAGATTTATTACGAACCTCTTGGAGTAAACCTGGTGATTGCACCATGGAATTATCCCTTTTTATTGTTATTCTCGCCATTGGTTGGTGTACTATCTTCGGGATGCTGCGCGGTACTTAAACCATCTGCCGATAGTAAGCATACCGCTGAGGTGATGGATAAAATAATAAGAGAAACCTTTCAAGAAGGACACATCTCTATCGTACATGGGGAAAAAAAAGAAAATCAAATCTTATTTAAAAAGCGCTTTGACCATATCTTTTTTACTGGAGGAAGTGAGCTAGGTAAAATTGTTATGCGGGCAGCTTCTGAATTTTTAACACCGGTGACACTTGAGCTTGGAGGAAAATCACCTTGTATTGTTGACGAAAGTGCAGACTTGAAAATTGCAGCGAAAAGAATCGCTTGGTCAAAAACCATAAATTCAGGCCAAACGTGTGTTGCCCCTGACTATGTTTTGGTTGTGGACCGTTTAAAGGAACAGCTTATGTTTCATATTAACGAGGAATGGAATAAGATGTACGGTGGAGATGCATTGGCTAGTGAAATGTATCCTAAAATCATACATAAAGGTCATTACGACCGGCTTTTAGGTCTCATTGATCCGTCAAAAGTGAAATATGGAGGTGACAAAAATGACGAAACATTACAAATTTCGCCGACTATTCTTGAAGGTGTTATATTAGATGACCCTGTGATGAAAGAAGAAATCTTCGGTCCAATATTACCTGTGATTGCTGTGGATTCAATAAATGAGGCAATAGATTTGATTCATAAGTTTGAGAAGCCACTCGCCTTATATTATTATGGAAATTCGAATGAAGCGAAAAGCGTACTTGAAAAAACAAGCTCAGGAGGCGCATGTATAAATGATGCGATGATGCATATTGCCAACCCCTATCTTCCATTTGGAGGAGTAGGCCATAGCGGATACGGGGCATATCACGGTTACGACAGTTTTTTATGCTTTACGCACAAGAAAGCAGTGGTCACAACACCCACATGGATTGATTTACCTTTTAAGTATGTCCCTTTTAAAGGGTTCAAGTGGCTCAAAAAGTTTTTGACATAAAAAAAGGAGCTTTTACAAGCCCCTTTTTCAAAATCTATAGTTACAGAAATTAGACCTTCGTTACATTAACAGCATTAAGCCCTCTATTTCCTTGTTCTACCTCAAACTCAACAGTATCGTCTTCCTGAATATTGTCTACCAATCCAGTTTTGTGAACGAATACGTCCTCTTTTGATTCCTCATCAACGATAAAGCCAAAGCCTTTTTCATTGTTAAAAAATTTTACCACTCCTTTTTTCATTGTACTTGTATTAGTTGTTATTTAATCTTTAGTCTCCTGTCTATTTTGTGCTTTTTGATCCATTTCATCTTTCGTCATGGTTTTGTTTTCTGGTGCACTATCCCAATCTATTTCACTTCCTCCAGTAGATGCAGCTCTTCTATTTTCTTTTTTTTCGAGTTTCTCTCTTTTCTTTCGCTCGCGATTTTTCTCTCGCTGCTTTTTAAAAAATGTTTCTTGTGACCTTCCCATCCTTTACACTTATTTGTTTTCTAAAGATAATGGAATAACTCCTCACAAAACATAACGGTCAATAAAACAACTAAACAATGAATTGTGAAGAATTATATTCTTAACGCTTTAACATCTTGTTGTTTTTTAAAAATATGTGTCAATAATGTACTTATAAAGAAGGATATACGCTTTTTCTGAATCAGAAAAGACAAGAAGACAAATATAGATTTACGCGTTGAAAAAAATTAAAATATATCAGTTATCATTTCCTCAAAAAAAATGTTTAAACTCTTAATCTACTGATATGCAGGTATTTATTATCTGAACGTTAAAATCTAGTTAAAATTAAAAAAAGTGTAACCTCATTTAATATTATACGTATCATTGTGCAAACTTTAAATTTAATCAAAATGAAAAAATTATTATTAATACTAACAATTATTGCAGGAACAACGTTTTCCGCTTCTGCACAATCCCCAGTAATGAAGGGCAACATTCTTGTTGACGCCTATTACGGTTTTCCAAATCTATATGGTGCTATTCTTCAAAGTGCTGTAGAGACGGGTTCCTCAACAGATGTAACAGCTCAGTCAATAGGTCCTGTTGGATTTCGTGCAGAATATCTTGCTAGTGATAAGCTAGGTGTCGGTATTGATTTTTGTTATAGTGATGCTTCTGTTTCTCAAACAGATATGGGCGCAAATGGTAATATTTATGAATACAAGATTAGTTCACCTAAAATAGGATTCATGGCAACGATAAACTATCATATTGTAACAACTGATGTTGTTGACTTCTATTTCACAACAGGTGCGGGTTACAAAAATAGATCTCTTAAAGCCACTACTGATGATCCTGATTATACAACTGAATCAGTTGATGTAAGCCTTACAAACCTTGCAGCTAGAATTGGTTTAGGCACACGTATTTTCTTCACTGAGAACATTGGCGTAAATATTGGCGTTGGTTTCGGTCAAGGAAGTGTATTAAATGGAGGAGTTTCATTTAAATTCTAAACCAACGAGAATTAATTATAAAGCCGAGCATGTCTCGGCTTTTTTTATGCCTTGAAATTTATCAATGATGTTTTACCCAGCTGTATGAGTTTAGGTAACGCTTACCTTTTTTCGTTTTGAATAGAGTCGGTAAAGTATATTGACGGCCATTCTCATCATAGCTGTATACCATAAAATGTAAATGAGCCATTGAGGAAAACCCTGTACTTCCTGACTTTCCAATTGACTCTCCTGTCTTCACAGTATCTCCAATCTCTACAAGCGCGCCATTCTGTTGTAAATGCCAATAACCGCCATAGGTACCATCCCCATGGTCGATTACAACATGATTTCCTTTATTGATATACTTAATATTTGCTCCTCCAATGTTATTATGCTCGACAACTTTTAGAACACTTCCGCCTCGAGCCGCGCAAATTAGTTTTCCCTTTCTCAAACGAAAATCCAGTGCATACTTATCCACATGTGAAAATTTACCGTTATAACCCTGCATGATCAAGACTGTTTTACCTGCCTTAAATGGCAAATTATAGATATAGTTATGATTTGATTCCGAGTGCTCTTTTTGGGAAAAACAGTAACAAGGAAGAAGTATAAAAATGAAAAAAAAATTACGCATAAAAATGCCGTTACGGACCCATCTAAAAGTAATACTTTTGAAATGAATCCATCACGGCTGCTATAAGGAGGTGATTAGAGAGGCTCAATTCCTTTATGGCTTTTATATAAAAAGAGACGGTATTAGTAATTCAACTTAATCGTATGAAGCTCAATATTCTTGGCGTTTGCCACTGAAACAATTGTACTCTCAGAATTATAATTTTCTCCGGATTCAATAAATTCATCCGTTATGGTAATCACCATTCTTTTTCTGTTCTTCCATGTATTCGAATTCATTGCATTTAAAACCGCATCATAGTGGGATTCGCTACTGTAATAC
>MDTB01106402.1_pt1 | contig 16764 bp, 17 predicted proteins | sample 811161 | NCBI WGS metagenome assembly MDTB01 (sample SAMN05326650, study PRJNA326480) | marine metagenome | isolation source: seawater | place: Mediterranean Sea | collected 2009
AGTCTGATTAAAAATAGTTCTTGATATTATTGCTAGTGGAGTCAAAACCACAAAATAAATAATGGATAACAATATGTTGGGAATTATTTTACTTAATAATTTAGCCAGACCTATCCATATTCTTTCAACTAAATTCGATAAGGTCAAGGAAATTAAGCAAAAACCAGCAAGCATTAAGAGGCTTAAATTTAGAATATCAGACTCTAACCACAGGTTTAAAACTGAAAAACCAAAAACAATCGCTAGAATACTTGAGTGTGACTTCATCTTAAAAAAGTGTATATATGAATGGTGAAAGGGCAGTTGAGGCTGCATAAACAATTATTAAACCAATAATTACTAAAAGTATAACTACAGGGAAAAACCAAATTTTTTTTTGAGATATTAAATATTCGAATAGATCTTTCACTAAGTAAAAATACAAATAATTTAAGTTAGGAATGATACTAAGAACATTCAATTTATATTAAGTCTGTCTATTAAGTAGCTAGTTATTTCCTCATTTCCATTCGGAGAAACATGAACATGATCATAGAAAATAAATTTTTCACCCTGAAAAATATCACTTAAATCGATAAAACTATTTTTAAGATCTTGATATTCATAATTAGTATTTAAAGTTAATCTTACTTTATCATAAAGAGATTTATAGAACTTTAATACATCTTGAGAAATTGGTAGGTGGTAAGTACTTGGATCTCCATATTTCGCAACAGGCTGAAGAACAGCATAAAATTTTATGTCTAATTTTCTTGCTTCATCTAGCATCAAACTCCAGTTGGATAATAAGTTAAGTGCAATATTATCAATATCTTTTTCTGTATATTCAAATGTTTTGGTAGAGTTCTTTTTACTGATTTTTGCTATAACTTTAGTGGTAACTGATATTAAAGGTTCAACAAAGCCTATTAAATAATTAACAATAGAATATTCCTTAGAATTCATTGAATTAATTCTAGAACTACTTATTCTAGAATTAAATAAATCTTCATAACTATGCTTCTCCCTTTTATATGAATTAAGATTGTATACTTCATTCACTCCGTCATATGAAATAATTAGGCTGGTATTTCTATAGTGCCGAGTATGATTCAACAATTTTAAATATCCTTGAAAAGATGTATGACCTGCATTACCATTATTTTTAACAGTCATATTCGTGTATTTTGCAAAAAGTGAGGGAATCGTGAATTCGTCATTTGAACCAAATCCAAACATAGCACTACCTCCCAGAAAAACAACTTCACTATTATCTGAATTATTGAAAGAATTCCTCACACCATTAGAACTTACCTTAATTGTTTTAGTATCAAGACTGTCTTCAATGTGTCCTAAATATGAAATATAACTAGCAGTTAATTTATCTTGATCAATAAAATATTGGTTTGTCCATTCAAATTCTGAATAGTTTTGAAGTTTATCTAAATATTCAGATTCTTGAAAAAAAACAAACAAATTTAAGCCTCTGTAAAGATTTAGCATGATTATTGATAGAATAGATACAGCTATAATTAATATAATTGTATTAGAGATATTCTTGAATACTAAATCAATCTTTTTTAAATTCTTCATGTTTATATTTTACAATTTGATCTTTTTTAGAGTATAAATAATTTTCAATTACCATAAAATCCATTTCAGTATTCATAAAACATTTAAATGCGTCTTCAGGAGAATTAACTATTGGCTCGCCTCTTACATTAAAACTTGTATTAATTAAGACTCCAATACCAGTTATTTTTTTGAACTCATTAATTAGTGACCAGTATTTTAAGTTTGTTTTTTTTGATACTGTTTGAATTCTAGCAGAAAAGTCAACATGAGTTATTGACTGAAGACTTGATCTTAAAGTATATAATTTATCCCAATAGTTTAAATCATTATAATTATTAGGAATGCTTTTCAAAGTTGATTTAGCTACATTTTTAACAAGAAGCATATAAGGAGTCTCTAGATCTCCCTCAAAAAACAATTTATAGTCCTCTTCAAGAACAGACGGGGCAAATGGCCTGAAACCTTCCCTGTATTTAATCTTAAGATTTAATTTTTTTTGCATATTAATATTTCTAGGGTCAGCTAATATTGATCTATTTCCAAGTGCTCTAGGCCCAAATTCCGATCGTCCTTGAAACCATCCAATAACATTTCCTTCAGAGATTAATTTAGCAACCTTAGAATTTAATTCATGTTGATTCTCAATTTTGGCATAAACAGACTTATACCTTTTATTCATAATTCTGATTTCTTTATCACAGAAAAGAGGACCTAAATAACTGCCTTTCATTAAATCATAATCTTTATTATATATTCTAGAGCTATTACAGTACATATAATTTACAGCTAGTGCACATCCCAGTGCACCACCAGCATCTCCAGATGCTGGTTGAATATATATGTTTTTAAAAATATTTAATTCATGAATTTTACCATTTGCAACACAATTAAGAGCTACTCCACCTGCTAAGCAAAGATTATCTGATTTTGTAACTCTTTTTGCTTCTTCTGCCATTTTGATAACGATCTCTTCTGTAACTCTTTGTATAGCTAGGGCAAGGTTACAATGAGTTTGTAAAATTTTATCCGAGTCTTTCCTTCTATTCAATTCAAATAAGTTCTTAAATTTTATTTCATTTATCATTCTACTTCCGAAGGTATAATTAAAATAATCTGGATTCATAAAAATTGAACCATCATCCTTTATATCAACAATGTTATCTTTAATTTTTTTAATAAATAATTGTGTTTGCTCAGTGTCTATGTTTCCATAAGTAGCTAACCCCATTAATTTATATTCTCCAGAGTTAACCCTAAACCCTAAAAAGTATGTAAAGGCACTATAGAGAAGTCCTACGGAGTGAGGAAAATGTAATTCTTTTAACATTGTTATTTTTTTATCATCTCCTAATGAAATTGAGGCTGTGCACCACTCACCTACACCATCAATTGTTAAGATTGCACTTTCTTTAAAATTGGAAGGATAAAATGCACTTGCAGCATGAGAAATATGATGTTCAGTAAATAAAATTTTTATGTTTTTTTTATTAAGATTGGAGTCTAAAAGTTTAAGATTATCAATTATTGTTTTCTTTAAGAATAATTTTTCTTTAAGCCAAATAGGAATTGATTTTAAGAAAGATAGAAATCCCCTTGGGGAGCTATGGTAAAATGTACTTAATAATCTGTCAAATTTTAATATAGGTTTATCATAAAAAACAAAGGAATCAATTTCAGTTATTTTTAACCCGTTGTCTTCAAGTAAAAATTCGATAGATTTTAAAGGAAATTTAGGAGTATGTTTTTCCCTAGTAAACCTTTCCTCCTGAACAGCAGCAACTATTTTAGAGTCTATAATTAAAGCAGCTGCAGAATCATGGAAAAAGCATGAGACACCTATTATTTTCATGATGTTGATAAAGATATAAATTATTTTTGGTGAATAATAAATCTTGTAACTTTACAAATATTGTTATTAAATTTCAAAATAAAAAACAAATATATTTTTGATATTCAATCCTCATGGAATTAGTCAGTTGTAAAAAAGAATACTGGGAATTTGTGCGTCTTTTAAGAACCGATAAAAGAGTTATTGAAAACTTTATCATTCAAAAAAACATAAGCCCAGATGATCAAAAAGTTTATATGAAAGTTAATAGTAAGTATTTTAGAATTTGTATCTATAATGATAAGCCTGTTGGATATATTGGATTAATTGGGGAGGCAAAAAATGAAGTAACAATTTGTGTATCCCCAGAATATAAAAAAATGGGTTTTGGAAGCTTTATGTTAAAAGAGTTTATTAGTCTTCAAAAAAAAAATATTTGGTCAAAAGTTAAACTGAATAATTTACCATCTTCTAAATTGTTTATAAACAATGGGTTTAAAAAGTTTAAAAAGGATAAGGGATTAATATATTATATTTATGAACACAATGAGTAACCCATTTAAAATAGTTAAAATGTTTGAAGAAAGTATTGCTTCATTAACTGGTGCTAAATACGCTGTATCAGTTGATAGCTGTACCAATGCACTTTTTTTAATTTGTAAATATCTTAAAGTTAAAGAAGTAATTATTCCAAGTAAAACATACCTATCAGTTCCCCAATCGATAATTCATGCGGGAGGAGAGGTAATTTTTGATAAATCTCAGATGGCAAATAATTGGAAAGGACTTTATCAATTGAAGCCCTATCCAATATATGACTCTGCTAAAAGACTAAAAAAAGACATGTACATCAAAGATTCATATATGGCTTTATCATTTCATATTAAAAAGCTTTTGCCAATTTCAAAAGGAGGTATGATACTCACAGATGATACTAAAGCATTTGAGTGGTTTAAAAAAGCTAGGTATGAAGGTAGAAGTGAAAAGAAGTATAAGGAAGATGATATTGAATTTATTGGTTGGAACATGTATATGACTCCTCAGCAAGCCTCTCATGGATTAGCATTACTCCAAAATTATGACATTAATAGTCAGGATCTAGATGAAGAAAATGGATATAGGGACTTAACAGAATTTACAGTTTTTAAAGATAATAGGACAATAGGATGAAAATAGCCTTATGTCTTAGTGGATATTTTAATTCAAAAAAAAATCCTAATTCATTTGGACTGGATGGATTTGAATATATTAAAAAAAAGATATTGAATAAATACAACGTTGATGTTTATATTCATAGCTGGGATTTAGAGCATGAAGATATTATTCTAGAGTTATATAGGAAATGGCTAATAGATTATTTATTTGAAAAACAAATTGATTTTAAACCACTTTTTTACAAAAACCAGCTTGACGATTACCCAATTCACCATTCACCTTTTTACAATAGTTTCTCCCAATATTATTCAGTTCAAAAAAGTTTTGAAATTCTTAAAAATAAAGGTAAACATTATGATTGTGTTATAAAGTCAAGATTCGACCTGGGTAGAATTAATCGCTGGGGTAATAGTCCATTAATAAACTTATATAGAATGATAAAAAGAATGAGGTATCTATACCCTGTTCAATGTATCACTTTTAATACAGATTATGACATGAGTAACTTTTACTGTGCTAAATGGAGTAAAAAAGAATTTGAACTTGAAGGCCCAGCTGATATGTGGTTCTACTCTAATCAATCAAACATGGAAAAATTCTGCAATGTTTTTGATTTTTTATCAAAAGAAATTAAAAAGGACAGCAAATTTGAAAAATGGGCTGGAAAAGATAATGGAGGTCCCGTTAATGTTATTAAAGGATGGAAATGGTTTTTAATTAACTATGGTTTGTGGGATATAAAAGTGCCAATAAGATCTAAATGGAGTTAAAATGAGTAAAATTAAAATTCCAATAATTATTTATAGTCATTCGACATACTCAGACACTTGGCCTTTAATTTTAGGTCAATTTGAACTTTATATGCCAAAATTTGAAATAATTTTATTTACGGATTCAGACCCATTAAAGGGAAACTATAGGTCTATATTTTATGATAATGATCTTAGTTACAATGATAGAGTAATTCAATGTTTACAACAAATAGAGGATGACGTTATACTTTTTACCCATGAAGATATGCCGTTGTATAGTCCTCCAAATTTTGATATATTAAGTAATTATGTGTCTCATATTCAAACTGGTAAAGCTGACTCCATTAAATTAATTTTTGCTGGCTGGCCTTTTAAATCTAAGAAGCTGGAATTTGATAATACTTTAAGTAAAAATAAGTTATCAAGATTCTCTATTCAACCAACAATAATTAGACCAAGCACCCTTATCGAAATCTTAAAAAAATATCCATCTGCTAACTTATGGGAATTCGAGAGAAAAGTAGCAAATAGTTGGAGGCACCCTTTTAAAGAGTATTGTTGTAACCTGACTAGCGATAAACATGGAAATCACTTTGATTGTCCGGTGTACCCTTATATTTGCACTGCAATTGTTAAGGGTCAATGGAACCTTACTGAATATCCAATTCTTAAGGAATTATTAGATCTATACGGCATTAACTCAAGAAACTACTTAAAATCTTTAAAGCTTATTATTTTTGATCTTGATGGAGTCCTAGTAGATGCTAAAAATATTCATTATAATGCACTTAACGAAGCTTTAGGATCATTTGATGAAAAGTACATAATCACCTGGAATGAGCATTTAAGCAGGTATGATGGGCTTAAAACTTCCCAAAAGCTTGAAATGTTATCGAAAGATAAAGGTTTACCCATTGAATTACACAAAAAAATCTGGACTTTAAAGCAAAAGAAAACACTTGATAAACTTTCAGGAGTTAAAATTAATGATGAATATATAAGAATGGTTAAAAATCTTAAAAATTCAGGATATAAGCTTGCTGTTTGTTCTAATTCAATCAGAAAAACCGTAATGACAGTTTTAACTAAACTTGAAATAATAGATTATATTGATTTGATTTTGTCAAATGAAGATGTAAAAAACTCAAAGCCTCACCCCGAGATGTACTGGAAGACAATTTCAAATTTCTCTGTATTACCAGAGGAGACTTTAATTATTGAAGATTCTCCATATGGACTCTTAGCTGCCTCTAGAAGTAATTCAAATATTTTAAGAGTAAAAGACCCTTCAGAAGTAAATCTAGAAAATATAAAATCAAAAATTATGGAAATAAAAAATAAAACAAAATCCATTACTCCTCCGTGGTCAGATAAAACACTTAATGTATTAATACCAATGGCTGGAGCTGGCTCAAGATTTCAGGCAGCTGGATATACTTTTCCAAAACCTTTAATTGAAGTTAGGGGTAAGCCAATGATTCAGGTTGTGGTTGAAAATTTAAATATAGATGCAAACTTTATATATGTTGTACAAAAAACTCATAGAGAACAATATAATTTAGATACTTTATTAAATTTAATTACGCCTGGGTGTAAAGTTGTTGAAGTTGATAAAATGACAGAAGGAGCTGCATGTACAGCCCTATTGGCAAAGGAATTTATTAATAATAATAATCCTTTATTTTTTGCCAATTCTGATCAATTTGTTGAATGGGACTCAAATGAATTCTTATACAAAATGAATGAGACAGATGCAGATGGGGGTATTGTTTCATTCAAGGCTACTCATCCAAAGTGGTCATTTGCTAAAGTTAATGATCAAGGGCTAGTGACTGAAGTTGCCGAAAAAAACCCTATCTCAGACATTGCGACTGTAGGCTATTATTACTGGAAAAGTGGATCAGACTTCGTTAAATATGCTGAGCAAATGATAAAAAAGGACATAAGGGTTAATAATGAATTTTATGTGTGCCCTGTTTTTAATGAAGCTATAGAAGACAAAAAAGAAATCAGAGTATTTAATATTGACAAAATGTGGGGGCTTGGCACTCCAGAAGACCTTGACTTTTTCTTGAAAAACTATAAAAAATAAATTTTGCAGTTTTTAATTTCACATAGAGGCAACGTTAATGGTAAGTCTTCTCATGAAAACTCTCCAGATTATATTGATAATGCTTTACAAAAAGGGTTTGATGTTGAAATTGATATTAGGTACATAGATAATAAAATAATGCTTGGGCATGATCAAGGTGAATATCAAATAAGTTTTGATTGGATCAATGAAAGAAAAAATAATTTATGGGTTCACTGTAAGGATAAATATTCAATTGAATATTTAAACTCAAAATCATCTGAAATTAATTTCTTTTTCCATAATGATGATGATCTGACTATAACTTCTAAAGGCTTTTTGTGGGTGTTTCCCGGGATGCAGCCTGTCAAAAACAGTATAGCAGTAATGCCAGAGCTATATAATGATAACATTAAGCATTGTATTGGCGTTTGCTCAGACTTCATAAATAATTATAAATGATATGATATCAGTAGTTTTAACAGTATATGCAAGACCAGATAATCTAGACATACAACTAGAACATATCAAAAAGCAGTCAATAAAATCAAATGAAATATTTATAGTTGTAGACCATAATCCAAATGTACAATTTGACTATCAAAAGTATAAAGAATATAAAATTGTATCATATTCCTCAAATATGGGGGTTTGGGCACGATTTTCAGTAGCATTATTGTCTAAAAATAAATATGTCTGTGTCTTTGATGATGATACGATCCCAGGTTTTAAATGGTTTGAAAATTGTATTAATACTTTAAAAAAGGTTGATGGTTTATTAGGAACAGTGGGAGTTAAGTTTAATAAAGGAGCTTTAGACTATAACTACTCTGAAAGAGTAGGTTGGCCAAACCCAAATGATGAAATTGAAGAGGTTGACATTGTTGGTCATTCATGGTTTTTCAAAAGGGATATATTAGAAAAATTTTGGAATAATACTAAGGACCATCATGCATTTAAAAAATCCGGTGAGGATATGCATTTCTCTTATATCATTAATAAGGAGTTAGGACTAAACACATTTGTTCCACCTCATCCAGTAAATCAAACAGAACTTTGGGGTTCACTTCCTGAATATGCCCAAGAACTCGGCTCTGACTCTAATGCACTTAGCCTTAACACATTCTCTAATTTGAGGATGTCTAACTACATGAAAAAAATTAGAAATGATAATTTTTTGTTTGTATCCGAGAAAAAAAATCATGAGAATAAATCTAAATATTCTTTTCAAAGTAATTTAAAATTTTACCTCAATAATATTATCTTCCTAGTTAAATCAATAGCAAAAAAAATTTTTAAAAAGTGAAAATCTTAATTGACTCAGTATACTTGAATAGTTTTGGGGGCCAAGAGATACTTGACTTAATAATTAATAACTTAAATGAGGAAGCCAAAAAATATGATTTTTTTTATTTACTGGATAAAAGGAACAAATTAAATATCGACAACATAGCTCATAAGTTTTGTAGTCCCAAAATAAGAGATAGAAAAAGGTTCTATACTAAGAATATAAAAAAATTTGATAAAATAATATGTCTTGCTAATGTTCCTCCTCCAATTTATATTTCAAATAAATCTGTTATTATTGTTTTTCACAATGCATTAATTTTGGATTGGACACGTTCTTTATCATTATTTTCTAATATTAAAAATTTGATTAAAAAACAATTCATTAGTTTATCAATTTTAAAAAGTTATAATTGGATAGTCCAAACAGAGCTAATGAAAACTAAACTTTCAAATTCATTATACATAGCTAAGGATAATATAAGTGTTTTCCCTTTTTTTCGAGAACAAAGAGAAAACTCTGTGAAAAAAAGTTCAGAAAATTTTATACAAATACTCTGTGTAACATCTGGAAGTCCTCATAAAAAGAATAAAAACCTGCTCAGAGCATTTGCTAAAGCAAAATTTGATTCAAATTATAAAGTAACGTTATCACTAACTCTGAATAAAAAGAATGTAAAAGCTCTTCAAAAAAATAAGGAAATTATTTTTTTGGGTAATTTAAGTAGAGATCAAGTAAATTTGGAGTATTCAAAATCTGATTATCTGATTTACCCCTCTGTAATTGAAAGTTTTGGCTTACCATTAGTAGAATCAACATATTATAACTTAAAAATTCTTGCATCTAATTCAGAATATGTAAATTATGTTGTAAAGCCATCACTATCCTTTGATTCTAATTCAATTACTAGTATTAAAGAGGCTATTGAAAAAGTTGTAAATTTAAATAATATTAAGGAATCAAAGCTTTTAGTCAAAAACGAGTTAGACTCATTTATTAATTTTATCTGTAGTAATGTTTAAAAATAAAACTTTATTAATATCTGGTGGAACAGGCTCCTTTGGAAACGCAGTGCTTGACAAATTCTTAAAATCTGATATAAAAGAAATAAGAATTTTTTCAAGAGATGAAAAAAAGCAAGATGACATGAGGAGAAAATATAATTCCTCATTAATCAAATATTACATTGGAGATGTTAGAGATTTTGATAGCATAAATTCTGCTCTAAAAAATGTAGACTATGTGTTTCATGCTGCAGCACTAAAACAGGTCCCATCGTGTGAATTCTACCCAATAGAGGCAGTTAAAACAAACATACTTGGTACCGAAAACATACTTAATGCTGCAATTAGCAATAATGTAGACAAAGTGATTTGTCTAAGTACTGATAAGGCCGTATATCCAATAAATGCAATGGGAACATCAAAAGCAATGATGGAAAAAATTTTTGTTGCTAAATCAAGAGCTAGTAATAAAACAACAATTATAGGGACTAGATACGGAAATGTAATGGCATCGAGAGGATCTGTAATTCCACTTTTTTATAATCAAATCACAAATAATAAGCCAATTACTGTAACTGATCCAAATATGACAAGGTTTATGATGACTCTTGAAAATGCAGTTGAGCTTGTAATGTTTGCATTTAAAAACGGACGTTCGGGAGATATATTCGTACAAAAGTCACCCTCATCAACTATAGGTGAACTTGCATTAGCTATGAAAAAAATATATTCGTCTAAAGTTGACATAAAAAATATTGGAATTAGACATGGTGAAAAATTTCACGAGACTCTTTTGTCTAAAGAAGAAAAAATTATAAGTGAAGATTTAGGTGATTATTATAAAATTCCAGCTGATAATAGAGATTTAAATTATGAGAAATATTTTAGCAAAGGAAGAAAGACTGATGAGCTTGATGAATTTAATTCCAATAACACTATTAGATTGACTGAAGAATCTCTGATAGAATTACTAGCATCTATTGGCTATAAAACTTAAAAATGAAATTAAAATTAGTCACAATAGTTGGAACAAGACCTGAAATAATTAAATTGTCTCAGGTAATCAAAAAATGTGATTCATTTTTTGAGCATAAAATAATTCATACCGGACAAAATTACGATTATGAATTAAATCAAATTTTTTTTGAAGATCTTGATATTAGAAAACCAGATTTTTTTCTTGAAGTAAGTGGAAAAAATTTAGGGGAGTCAATAGGTAATGTAATCTCTAAAACATATGATATATTGGACAATATTAAGCCTGATTGTATCTTAATACTAGGAGATACAAATAGCTGTTTATCTGCTATTTCAGCAAAAAGACTTAAGATTCCTATTTTTCATCTTGAGGCTGGAAATAGATGTTTTGATCAGAATGTTCCTGAAGAAATTAACAGAAAGATTGTTGACCATATATCAGATGTAAATCTTACATATACTGAAAATGCAAGAAAATATCTTTTAATGGAGGGTATAAGGAAAGATTTCATCTTTAATGTTGGTTCACCAATGAAAGAAATTCTTTTATCTTATCAAAAAAAAATAGACTCTAGTAACATCCTTAATATTCTTAAACTAAGAAAAAAAGAATATATCGTAGTTAGTGTTCATAGAGAGGAAAACTTGGATATTGCAGATAATTTTACAAATATACTTAATGCCCTTGACGAGGTGTCGTCTAAAAAAGATATGCAGATAATATTTTCTACTCATCCAAGAACAAGAAAAAAGCTTGAAAAAATGAATAGGGAAAATAACCCCAAAATTAGCTTTATAAAACCACTTGGTTTTTTTGACTATATATCTCTACAACTTGATGCATATGTAACTTTATCTGATAGTGGAACATTAGCTGAAGAGGCATCTATTCTTAAGTTCCCTTCAGTTAGTCTCAGAAATTCTACTGAAAGACCAGAGGCAATTGATTCTGGTAGTTTAATATTAGGATCTGTAAATAAAGCTAATATTATAAACTCAATAGATATAGCAATTAACCTAAAAGATATTAAAGAGCCATTGGATTATGACTCTCCTAATTGCTCAGATAAAGTAATTAAAATAATTCAAGGATATACTTCAATTATTAACAGTGAAGTATGGAAAAAGTAAAAAAAATACTAGTTCTTGGCAGCTCCGGAATGCTAGGGCACATTTTGGTTACTACAATTAAATCTAAAAAAAATTTCCAATTATCAAATATTGCAAGAAAAAAAACAATACATAATGATACAATAATTTGTGATGTAACAGACTTTAAAAAACTTGAAGAAAATATTAAAACAATATCACCAGACTATATTATTAATTGTATTGGAGTTTTAATTAATGAATCCAAAACTAATCCTAAAAATGCAATTCTAATTAATGCATATTTACCTCACTTTTTAGAGTCAATTTCTGAAAAACATAATTTTCAGCTAATCCATATTAGTACAGACTGTGTTTTTTATGGGAGTGAGGGTAGCTATCATGAAGGGTCTATAAAAGATGCCAAGGATGTTTACGGGATTTCTAAAGCCTTGGGGGAAATAATATCACCAAATCATTTAACTATTAGAACATCAATTATTGGGCCTGAAATAAAAAATCATCCTGAAGGTTTGTTGGAATGGGTTTTGAAAAATAAGAGTAAAAAAATTGATGGCTATACAGAATCAATTTGGTCCGGCGTAACAACATTAGTCTTATCTAGAGGTATAATATATTGTATTGAAAATAATATTAAAGGTCTGCTTCATCTAGCAAGTAATAAAATTTCTAAGTTTGATTTAATATGTATTATTAACGAAGTTTATAAACTTGGAGTTACTGTAAAAAAAGTTAAGGGAATAGAATCAGATAAATCATTAATTTCAAACCGAGAGGACTTCTTATTTAATATTCCTTCTCATTTTGAAATGATATCAGAAATGTATGATTTTATGAATCAAAATTAATAGTTTGAAAATACTTATCATATCTCAATATTTTTATCCAGAGAACTTTAAAATAAACGATATTGCAATTAGTCTGGTGCAAAAAGGTCATGAAGTTGAGGTACTAACTGGTACACCAAACTATCCGTTTGGTGATTTTTATTACGGGTTCAAGTTTTGGTCAAACAATGATGGCTTTTATGAAGGAATTAAAATACATAGAGCAAAACTAATTCCTAGGAAAAAAGGTGGCAAGATTATGCTGTCATTAAATTATCTCTCCTTTGTATTCTTTGGGTTCTTTAAATTAATAACAATTAATAGTGACTTTGATAGAATCTTAACTTTTGCCCCTTCTCCCATAACAGTTGGAATTCTGGGTTCACTTGCATCTATAAAATTTAATGCAAAAACATTATTATGGGTTCAGGATCTTTGGCCTGCATCAGTTAAAGTTGCAGGTGGGGTTAAAAACACACTTATATTAAATCTTCTTGATTTTTTAACAAGAAAGATTTATCATTTTACAGATTTAATTTTAATTCAATCGGAATTTTTTAAAAATTATATTACAAATCAAAATGTCGATCATGATAAGATATATTATTTGCCAAATTATGCTGAAGAATTTTATAAACCATTAGATTCTGATGAAGTTATAAAGAGGAGCTTTGGAAATGAGTTCTCTGTTCTATTTGCAGGAAATATTGGTGAAGCTCAGAATCTTAAAATATTAGTTGACGCTGCAAGAATTTTAAAAGATCAAAAATATAAAGTGAAATTTATAATAATTGGTGAAGGTAGATTTAAAAGTGATTTAAGACTCTACATTGACAAATTAGACCTTAAAAATTTTTTTACTTTTCTGGGTTATATAGAACCTACTCAAATTCCAAAGTATTTTGCATCTGCAGATTCATTATATATTTCATTAAAACCTGCTGAGATATTCTCTCTTACTATTCCTTCAAAACTTCAGACTTATATGGCTTGTGGTAGACCTATCATTGCTTCAATTGGGGGTGTAACTGCTAAAATAATTAATGAATCAAACTGCGGATTTGACTCTAAACCTGGAGACTCCATACTACTCGCAAAAAATATAATAAAAATGTTAAAATTATCTAATGAAGAAAGAATTGAGATGTCTACAAATGCTTTTAAATATTATGAGAAAAATTTTGATAAGAAAATTATTATGAATAAACTCGAAACCCTACTAAATCAATAGCATTTTAAAATTTATATTTGTATTAAAGAGTATTTATGAAAAAAATTTTAGTTACAGGTGGTGCGGGTTTCATAGGATCTCACTTGGTAAAGCATCTGCTAAAAAGGTATCCCAAATATATCATCGTGAATGTAGATAGTCTAACTTATGCTAGTAATTACGAATTTATTAAAGATATAGAGGATAATAGCAAGTACAGCTTTTACAAACTTGATATAAATGAAACGGAGAAAATTAATAATCTCTTTCAAAAATATAACTTTGATACTGTAATCAATTTAGCAGCTGAATCTCATGTAGACAATTCTATTATTAAACCAGGAATTTTTGCAAAAACAAACATTTTTGGTACAATTAATTTATTAAATATTGCGAACAAAGTTTGGTCAGTTTCAAATGATAGCAAAAATGTTTTTTATCAAATTTCAACTGATGAAGTTTATGGTTCTTTAGGTATTTCAGGTTCATTTACTGAACAAAATAGATACTCACCTAGATCTCCTTACTCAGCTTCAAAAGCTTCTGCTGATCATTTTGTATATGCATATAGTCATACTTATAACCTGCCAATACTTTTATCTAATTGCTCAAATAATTTTGGGCCAAATCAACATAAAGAAAAGTTAATCCCAAAAGTAGTATCATGTCTAATTAATAAATCAAAAATTCCAGTTTATGGAAATGGTTCCAATATAAGAGATTGGCTTTTTGTAGAAGATCACGTTAGCGCAATAGATTTGATACTCCACAATGGAAATAATGGAGAGTCATATAATATTGGTGGAGGCAATGAACTTTCAAATCTTGATCTTGTTAAGCAAATTATTAGAATCTTCCACTCTAATAAAGAAATTTTAGATTTTAACGAATATATTGATTTTGTCGATGATAGAAAAGGTCATGATTTTAGATATTCAATTGATTTTACAAAGCTAAAGAATGATTTAGGCTGGACGCCTAAAGCTGATTTTCTTCTTTCTCTTCAAAAAACAATTAACTGGTATAGAAATAAGAAATAATGAAAAAAGTTTTAGTTACCGGAGGAGCAGGATTTATTGGGTCAAATTTATTGAAGAGTCTAATCGATCATAATCATAAATTATTCTCATTAGATAATTACTCTACTGGTCAAAAAAAAAATGAAATAGACGGTGTTACGTATATTGAAGAGGACATTTTAAATATTGGAAACATTACCAATGACTTTGATTTATGTTTTCATCTAGCAGCTCAATCTAGAGTTCAGCCATCTTTTAGAAACCCTGAAGAGTCATTTCTTGTAAATGCCCTAGGATCATCTAAAGTAATGGAATGGGCAAGAATTAATAATACCAAAGTAATTTATGCTGGCTCCTCCTCAAAACATCATAATCCATCTGATTCCCCATATGCTATGTATAAGTTTCTTGGAGAGGAGATTTGTAAACTGTATAGAAAATCTTTCAATGTTAATGTTGAAATTGCTAGATTTTATAATGTCTATGGACCTGGAGAAAATATTGATGAAGTTTTTGGTAATGTAATTGGTATTTGGAGGTCTAAGATTGAAAAGGGAGAACATTTGCCTATAATTGGAGATGGAGAACAAAAACGAGACTTCATTCATGTTTATGATTTAGTAGATGGCTTACTTAAAATTGCTTTTTCAGAATTAAATCATGATGATGCATGGGAATTAGGAACAGGTATAAATTATAGTATTAATAGTGTATTCAAATTTTTTAATGAAAGATTTAATGTAAACTCAATTTATCTGCCTGATCAACAAGGAAATTATAGGAAAACTTTAAGAGAAAACGATGATACTTTAAAATTACTAAATTGGGAACCTAAAGACAGACTAAAAGAACATATTATTAATTTGTAAAATGAAAAAAGTTTTAATAACTGGAGGGGCAGGTTTTATTGCACACCATTTGATTTATTATTTATTAATAAACACTGATTGGCAAATCGTAACTGTGGATCGGTTAGACTACAGCGGAAATCTAAATAGACTTAATAGTATTATATCAAAACTAAGAGATAATCAAAAATCAAGAGTTAAGATAGTCTACCATGACCTAAAGTCAGAGATTAATCCCTGGATTAAAAAAGAAATAGGAGATGTTGACATTATTCTACATTTGGCAGCTGGATCTCATGTTGATCGAAGCATAGACTTCCCGATGGAATTTGTATTAGATAATGTGGTTGGAACTGCAAATATTTTAGAATATGCAAGAAGTGTAAATGATAAAAATGGTTTAGAGAGATTCATATATTTTAGTACAGACGAGGTTTTTGGCCCTGCTCCAAAAGGTGTTAATTATATGGAGAATGATAGATATAACTCTACAAATCCATATAGTGCAACAAAAGCAGGAGGCGAGGAACTAGCTGTAGCTTATGAAAACACTTACAACCTTCCAGTATTCATTACTCACACTATGAATGTTTTCGGTGAAAGACAACATCCTGAGAAATTTATACCTATGTGTATTAAAAAGATTAGAGATGGGGAGTCAGTAACCATACACTCTGATAAAACAAAAAAGACTCCAGGATCTCGTCATTATATTCATGCTGAAGATGTTGCAGAGGCTATACATTTTATCCTTACAAATAAACTAGAGAGTGAAATAGACTTTGGTGGGGCTAAATGTCCAAAATTTAATATTGTTGGATCTGAAGAGTTGAATAATTTAGAACTTGCTCAAATAATTGCAAATTGTCAAAATAAAGAATTAAAATACAAAATGGTTGATTTCCATTCATCAAGACCAGGACACGACCTTAGATATTCTCTTTCTGGTGAAAAAATGAAAAAATTAGGATGGCAGCCATCAATTAAACTGACTGAAAGGATAAAACAAGTTGTTGATTGGTCTTTAAATAATGAAAATTGGATAGAACTATAAACCCCAATATGTCTTGTATATTTTAATAAATAGTTTAATTTTGCAATTCAAAAATTAATAATGTAC
>MDTB01147908.1_pt1 | contig 16764 bp, 15 predicted proteins | sample 811161 | NCBI WGS metagenome assembly MDTB01 (sample SAMN05326650, study PRJNA326480) | marine metagenome | isolation source: seawater | place: Mediterranean Sea | collected 2009
AGATGGCAGAGTGGTCGAATGCGGTGGTCTTGAAAACCATTGTACCGAAAGGTACCGGGGGTTCGAATCCCTCTCTCTCCGCATTTTTAATCTTCAGTTAACATTATGGGCATAATAAGTGCTAATGTTTGACTTTTGTCGTCGTTTGGTTCAATTGTTACTGCTTTAGCAGGAGTCTTCAATTTAATTTTTAATTCTTCGTTATTTAAAGAGTTTAATATTTCCATTAAAAATTTACCGTTAAATGCGATTTTTATATCTTCTCCATTATATTTTAAATTTGTTTTAATTGTACTTAAAGCACTATTATTTACATCTGTATCAATTGAAGATACATTTAATGAGTTTCCTTTAATATCTAATACAACTTGATTTGTACTTTTATTTGACAATGGCATAACTTTTTTTAATGCACTTAACAATGTTGATTTAGAAATAATTAATTCATTTGGGTTGTCCTTAGGTATTACTTGTTCATAATTAGGGTAATTTCCATCAACTAGTCTACAATAAATTGTAATATTATTAAATGAAAATATTGCATTTGACTTATCGTAACTAATATTTATTTCTTCGTTTTTATCTGAAAAAATATTTTTAATAATGTTTAATGGTTTTTTTGGTAAAATAAATGAAGCTTGTTCGTTTGTAACATCATTTACTTTATGTCTGATTAATTTATGTGCATCAGTGGCTACAAAATTAATATCACCTGAGCTAACATCACAAAAAACTCCTGACATAACTGGTCTTAACTCATCGTTTCCAGCTGCAAATATTGTTTGAGTTATACTATTTAGGAATGTTTGAGAATTAATTTTAATAGATTTTTCCTCAATTAATTCAGGCGTTTTTGGAAATTCATTTCCATCAAAAAAACTAAAGCTATATTCACCATCTTCAGAGAAGACTTTCACAGATTTATTTTCATTATTTATTGAAAAAGTAAGTGGCTGTTCTGGAAAAGCTTTTAAAAACTCAATAATCATTTTTGCATCTATTGCTATGATTCCATTATCTTCAGATTCTACATCTATATTTGTCTCCATAGTGCAATCTAGATCTGTTGATTTAAGAATTAATGTTTTTTCTTTGATTTCAAAAAGGAAGTTTTCTAAAATTGGCAATGCATTATTTGGAGCTATAACACCAGATATTAGCTGTAATTTGTTTAGAAGTGTTTGGCTTGAAGTTATGAATTTCATATAATTTTATTTTAATAATATTATTATTAACAAATATTAATCAAAATTTAAAAAAAACAATTCCATTGCTATTTTTTTTATTAATAATTTTCAACATATATATGCTTTTGTGTATTTATGAAAAATCGTCTTTCTTTTTTAAGATATTTTTAAATTGTTGATATTGAATTAAAATTAATTCGTCCTTAAAAAGGCCATAGAATCTTTCGGTATCATAATTTTTATTTTTTGTTCTACCTTTTATTGAACTTTTCTTTTCAAAAGCCTTTAATTTTATTGTATCCCCACTGTTTAAATTTAGATTAATTTCAAATATTGGAGTTCTTTTTTTTATATCCTCTATATTAAAATCAGTATTGTTTTTAAGAAATTTTTCACATGAAATGTTTTTAAAATTTGAAAAATATTGATTAGATATACTGTTTTGCTTATTTATTTTAAATGACTGTAAAGAATCCTTATAGTTTATTTCAACACTTTCTATATCTTCTTTTTTAAAATCAAATATAACTTTGTCTTTCCACGTATTTTCCTCACATGAAAATCTAGAGCTTAAATACCCATTAAATCCTGGGATTGAAATAACATAAGGTTCGCTAGAGTTATCTAAAATCATATATGTACCTAATTGGTCTTGAGTGTTTCCGCCAACATATATTGTTTTTATATTTTTTTCGTTTGAAAAAATACTAACTTTTGTTCTTTGCACACTCATTCTTTTAATTATAGTCTCCTTTTCTTTTAAGGCTAGAGGCCTTTTAATTTGCATATCTCTTATTGTTTCTAGTAAATAATTAATAGATTGTTTATTAACTGGAAATCCATTTTGTAATTCCCATTTTCCATTTTTTTTACTTAAAATAACTTCTTTTGGAGTTTTGTTTTTAATTTCTATATAATCAATTAATTCTATATTGTTTATGGAAAAATTTCTTTTATCATCTAATTTTTTTTTCTCATTACAAGCAGAAAAAATTGTAATAATTAAGAGTAAGGTGATACTTTTTTTCATGAGTTATATTTAATTTTTCTTGTAAAGTGTGTTATTAAGAAAAGAATTAAAACAAATAAAAGTGGAGTAATTATATTTATTTTTTTCCATTTCTCCTTATTTTTTTCTAATTGCACCTTATTAAACTTATTAATTTTTGTTTCCTTTTTTCTTATTTCGAATAGATAGTTTTCTTCTTCTTCAGTCAAGTAGTTAATACAATTAAGAATAAAATTACTGTTATTATATTTTTTAAAGCTATTTCTATCGTACCCTAATGAAAGTGGTTTTTTAAATTCAGGAGTTACAAATAAGTTATTATTTTCATCTAACTCTAAATTTCTTGACCCTTTACTGTTTCCAATTTGATTAGTAATGAAATTACCGTCACTGATAATAATCATACTATTTTTTTGCTTGCAACTATCTTTATAGTTTAAGATTTCTATATAATCTTCTGGTATTCTATTTTTAAAATTAGAATTAAACTTTCCTTCTAATAATACGCTTAAAATAAGGCTTTTCTGTTTATATAGTTCTCTATTATTCATGTACTCTACATCATTAAATGAAATTACATCCATAAGTTTGGATATGGTGCTATATTCTGAGGTTTCTAAGAGAACATGTTTATTAATATTATTTTTTATCGTGTCAATTGAACTAGGAAATTGAGTTATTAATTCATTTACACCTTTTGAGATTGTGTGCTTTTCATTTCCATTAACAACAGGGAAATAGTCCCACGGGAATGGTAACATTAATCCAGTTCGGAACTCTGTTAATTTTATACCTGAATTATTGTAGTCTCTAGCTAAATTAGAATTTATTCTTACGCCATATTTATACAGCATGTTTCTAATATTTATATTTAAATCAACTAATGGTATTTGAGGGTTTTTTTGAAGGCTGTCAATATTTGTCCTAGAACCTTTTATTAGCCATAGTGTTTTCCCTCCGTTCATTATGAATTGATCTAAAATTATTTTTTCAAGAAAATAAATAGAATCACTAGGGTTATTAATTATTAAACAATCATAATCTGATAAATTATAATTATAATTAACGGAGTCATTATTAATAACGTTATATAATTTTGAAAATTCATTTGATTGATGAATTAAAACTGTATCACTTACTATGTAATTTTCTTCAAATCTTAGGCTTTTTTTGAGAGAATATATCCAGTCTCCATTTTTTTCTCCGTGCCCACTAATTATTCCTATTTTTTTCTTTTTTTTATTACTATCGATTGCATTTTGAATTGATTTAATTAAGCTGAATTCTAGTTGATTCAGACATATTTCAGTGTATTTTTCATATAAACAAGTTAAGGCATTTTCATCTTTTCCAGCACATTCAATAGGCCATTCTTTATCTAAATCTTTTAAAAAAGAAACAGTGTTCTCGTAGGTAGTTTTATAGTTTATTTCTGCTCCCCAAATAATATAGTTGTCTTTTAGTTTGGGATGAAAAGTCCAGTTAATATTGTTTTGTGTTAGTTCATATATTTTTTTATTTCTACTTTTTTTATTTTCTATAGAATAAAGGTTAATAAACTCATAATCAATCAAATTAGAGTAATATTTAAATTCAGATAGTAATTGTTTAATTTCTTTTTTTAGTCTTTTAAGTTCCGGGGTAAATAAATCGCCAGTAAAATATATTTTAAAATATATTTTATCATCAATCTTATTGAGAATTTCTTTTGTTTTTAATGATAAGGTGTATTTTTTTTCTTTAGTCATGTCAATTCTAGCATGACCAATTTTCATTATTATCAAATTAAAAATTATTGTAAATAATATTAAAGAGGAAATTTTGAAAAAAAAAATATTTTTCATAGTCTTTTTTTTAAAAATTCAGTTGACAAGAATAAAAAAAGTATTGTTGTCGAAATAAAAAAAAATATATCTTTTAAATCAAGAATTCCTTTAAAGAAGCCTTCAGATCTATCTGATATGCTAAATGTTTGTAATAACTCTAATGCTTGCATTTTTTGAATTATATCAATTCCCTCAATGAGAAATAGTAAGGTAATAAAAGTTAAAATAAACGCCACCAAGTTCTTGCTTGAAATAGTTGAAAAAAAAATACCAATTGAAATGCACAGTGAGCTAATTAATATTAAACCAGTATAACCAGTTATAATTTGAAAAAAATCAAGTGTATTTTCACTTAAATCCTTAATGCAGAAAACATAAATTATTGTTGGAAAAAATGTAATAATTACAAATAAAAGACAAGCGAAAAATTTCCCCATAATTAAACTAAATTCACTAATTGGTTTTGTAAGCAAAACTTCTAATGTTTTACCTCTAATTTCATCTGATAAAATGCCCATTGTAATAATAGGAATTAATAAAATTATCAACCATGGTGTAAATTCAAAAAATATTGAAAGATTAGCTATTCCTGAATCTAATATATTGGGGGCGGGATCTGGAAAAACCCATGTTAGCAAGCTAGTTATTAATAAAAAGACCCCAATGATAAAATACGTAGAGGGTGAATTAAAAAAGGTTCTTAGTTCTTTAATAAAAATTGCTTTCATTTGTTATTTAAAAGTCTATTAATATACTATCTTTTTCTTTTATACCTAATAGCTTATTAGCTCCAATTTCACTAGTATTTCTTCTCATTATTGAAATTTCTAATAATTTTGCAGAGTTGAAAATTGCCAAAATATTTCCTTCAGGCACATCGCTATATTTTTTTGAAATTAATTCAATTTTTTGATTTCTTCTCAATAAAATAGTAAATGATTTATTACCAATATTTTTTTCAAAGAAGTTTTTGGAAATATTGGTTATTGCATTTCCAAATCTATCAATATAAATTATTTCTGCTACAATAGTTCTTGTTTTTTTAATTTCATCAATTTTGATAATTGGTTTACTTTCTTTGTTATATAGGAACGAAGAAATTTCTTTTCCAAATTCTTCAATTTCTTTACCATTTATCATTTCACATGCTATTTTTGCGAAAACATTCATCATGGGAAATGTGGATTTTTTTATTGTTTGTTTAAATTCAATTTGAATAATTTTTTCTATTTTTTTATTTTGAAAAATTAGTGAAAATAATCCACTATCTGTTCCAATAAAATATTGATTGTCCACTTTTGTAATTATATGTTTTTTTTCTCCATGGAATTCTGAGTCTAAGCCTATAATATGTATAGTTTTTTCGGGAAAATATGGATATGAATTTCTTAAAATGTATGCACATTCTCCCAAATGAAATGGAGTAATATTATGAGATATGTCTATTATGCTAATTAATTTCAAATTAGTATGTATGTATCCTTTGATACTACTAATAAAGTAATCTTTATTACCATAATCTGAAGTAAGTGTTATTACTGACATTTTTTTCTTTGAATATATCTAAAATACATATTTATTTTTTACATTGTGCAAATAAAATTTCTCTCTTTTGTCAGAAAAGAAAATAATATTAAAAAATATAGATTTACTTGAGCTTTTTGGAGAAAAAGAATTTAAGCTTAAAGTTGTTAAATCTTATTTCCCCAAATTAAAAATTAATCTAAGGGGTGAGGTTATGTCAATTTTAGGAGATAAAAATTTGATTAAGGAATTTGAATTAAAATTTAATAATATAATTAAAAAATATAATTTAGATTATAAATTGTCAGAGAGTGATATTCATTATATTTTTAGTGATATAGATAATGAATTCTTTAGTCAGGATGTTATTTTACATGGATTTTCAGGTCTAGTTGTAAAAGCTAGAACTAAAAATCAAAAAAAAATGGTTGAAATGTCTTCCAAGCATGATATGCTTTTTGTGTCAGGTCCAGCAGGTACAGGTAAAACATATACTTCAGTGGCTATAGCTATTAAGGCACTTAAAAATAGAGAGGTTAAAAAAATTATTCTTACTAGACCAGCAGTGGAAAGTGGTGAAAATTTAGGTTTTTTACCAGGCGATTTAAAAGAAAAATTAGATCCTTATATGTCACCTTTATATGATGCTTTATCTGACATGCTCCCACCCTCTAAGCTAAAAAAACTTTTAAATGATAAAATTATTGAAATAGCACCATTAGCATTTATGAGAGGAAGGACTTTAGATTCTGCATTTGTGATTTTAGATGAAGCTCAAAATGCGACAATTTCTCAAATGAAAATGTTTTTAACTAGAATGGGGCCTTCAGCAAAATTTATCATTTCAGGTGATATGTCTCAAGTAGATCTGCCAAAAAATCAAAAATCAGGCTTACTTCATGCAATAAATATTTTAAATAAAGAAAAAAAAATAGGATTTTTACAATTGAAGGATTCTGATGTAGTTAGACATAAATTAGTACAATTAATAATAAAAGCTTATAATAATGAATAATACTATAGTTAAAACCAATTTTAATTTTCCAGGTCAAACATCTTTTTACAAAGGTAAAATCAGAGATGTTTATACAATTAATGAAGAAATACTAGTCATGATAGCAACTGATAGGATTTCAGCATTTGATACTGTTTTGCCCGAAGGTATACCTTATAAAGGACAAGTTCTTAATCAAATTGCTAGTTCTTTTCTTGATATGACTGCAGAAATTGTTCCGAATTGGAAAATATCAATTCCTGATCCTGTTGTTACTATAGGTAAGCTATGCGTACCAATTAAAGTAGAAATGGTTATTAGAGGATACTTATCTGGGCACGCATGGAGAGAATATAGGTCTGGAAAAAGACAAATATGTGGAGTTGCTATGCCTGAAGGGATGAAAGAGAATGATAGGTTCCCTCAGCCAATTATCACACCTACTACAAAAGCTAGTGTTGGTCATGATGAGGATATTTCTAGAGAAGATATAATTTCTCAAGGATTAGTTAGTGAGGATGATTATAAATATTTGGAAGAAAAAACATTGGCTTTATTTAATGCTGGGACTAAATATGCAAAAAATAAGGGGCTAATACTTGTAGACACCAAGTATGAGTTTGGTAAATCAAAGGATGGTGAAATTCTTTTAATTGATGAAATTCACACACCTGATTCTTCAAGATATTTTTATTTATCTGGATATGAGGAAAGGCAAGAAAAAGGTGAAAAACAAAAACAATTATCAAAAGAATTTGTTAGACAGTGGTTGATTGAGAATAATTTTCAAGGGAAGGAAGGTCAAGTTATTCCAAATATGAATGAAGAATTTATAAATCTAGTTTCTAATCGTTACATAGAATTATTTGAAAAAATAACTAATCAGAATTTTGAGAGGGGGGATGTTTCAAATTTGTTAAATAGAGTTGAGGATAATATTATGAAAGTTATTACTTAAAAACGTAGGATCCAATTCTAAACATATTTGAACCACATTTGTTTGCAATTTTGTAATCTTGACTCATTCCCATACATAGGATTTTAAAATTGGATGAGTTTAAATATATTTTGTTTAAATAATCAAATTCATTCTTTATTTGTTTTTCACTTGAAGATGCGGTTGCCATTCCCATTAGTCCTTTAATTTTTACAAATGGAAATTTATTCATGTTATTTTTTATTACTTCTAAATTATATTTAGTCATTCCAAATTTACTTTGTTCCTGAGCTATTTTAATTTGGATTAAACAGTTTGTTATTTTTTTTTCTTTTTCTGAAATAGTATTTATTTTATTTAGTAATTCAATACTGTCAACAGAGTGAATTAAATGAATAAATGGGATAATATACTTGACCTTGTTTTTTTGAAGGTGGCCTATCATGTGCCATTTTATATCTTTTGGTAGTTTTTCATACTTTTTTATTAGTTCTTGTACTTTGTTCTCTCCAAAATCCCTATGGCCAGTATTATAAGCATCTAAAATCTCATCATGTGATCTTTTTTTTGAGACAATAATTAGTTTCTTAGGCCCTATTATTTTTTTTATTTTATATATGTTTTGTGATATCATTTTAATTCCATAATTATTAATCCAGTTCTTAACTTTGGAAGAATATAGGTGCTTTTTGGTGGCATCGTTTTATTTTTATTTGCTATTTCTAAAATTGTTTCAATACTTATGTTTGGAAGTAAAAAAATCAAGTTGTTTTTTTTTGAAATTTTTTCCAGTTTTAATTGAGAATTTGGTATGTAATTAATCTTGTCAGTTGTTGTTAAATTTTTAATATTTAGTATTGGCTTTAAAATTTGATTAGATAATATGAAAACAGGAATTTCATTTTCTGTTTTTTTATTTTGATTTATTTTAAAATTATACCATTTGGTATTTAAATAAATTTTTATTTCATTTTTTTTAATTGGCAGGGCACTTTTTAACTCTGTTATTTTACTATTATTTGAGATGAAATTTTCAAGTGTTTTTTGTTCAATACTTTTAGGGTTTTTTATAACTCTATGAAAACTTTCTAGGGTCAGTTGATTAGAGCTTACTAAAAATGCTAAACAAGGGTTGTTTGATCCACATGATTCATTGTATGCGTTTGATGAGGCAATTCTATGATGACCATCTGCTATATAAAGTTCATTAATATTTTCAAAATATTTTTTGATTTTAATGATTTCTTTTTTTTCATTTATCATCCATATTTTATGTTCTTTTTTATCTTTAGTTTTAAAATCATATATCACTTTACTTTTAGTTTTATTTATAATAAAGTTTTCAATTTTTTGATCTTTTTTATAAGTTAAAAGAATAGGTTCAGCATGAACTTTACATTTCTCCAGGTATTTTGTAAATATTTTCAACCTTTTATTTATGGTTTTTTCATGGATTTTTATATTTCCTTTTTTATAATCTTTTGTAGAGATTCCACAAATAAATCCTATATATTTTTTATTTTTTTCAATTTGTTCATACAAGTATATGCTTGGTCTTTTTTTAATTAGAATTTTTTTGTTTTTAAATTCTTTTATTCTTTTTTTTATTTCAATATAGTTGTTGCTAGCTTTATTTTTTTTTTCTAGTATTTTTAAATAACTAATAGGGTTAATTTTTAATTCTTTTTTTATTTCACTAGAGGAGTATTCTGGATATGATTTTATAGAAAAATTTTTTAATTTATTTTTTTCTGCAATTAAAGCCTGAAATTCTGAAATTTTTACCAATTGTCTAATTATAAAATTTAATTATTTTTTCTGCTAATTCTAGTCCAATTCTATTTTGAGCTTCAATTGTTGATCCACCTGTATGTGGAGATAATGATATTTTTTCATTCATAAGTATTTTTATACTTGGGTTTGGTTCATTTTCGAAAACATCTAATCCAGCAGAACGAACTTTTTTATTATTTAAAGCGTTTATAAGTTCATTTTCATCAATTATACCTCCTCTCGCAGTATTTACTATACAAACTCCATCTTTCATCATTTCAAACTCTTTTTTTCCAATAAACGCTTTGTCATTTGTTTTTGGTATATGAAAAGTAATGAAATCAGATTCCCTTAAAACTTTTTCAATTGAATTTGTTTTTATTTTGAAATTAATATTTTGATTATCAAAAAAAGTAATATTTATGTGAGCTTCATTTATAAATTTATCATGGGCTGTAATTTTCATTCCTAAACCCAAGCCAATTTTTGCTACTTCCTGCCCAATTCTTCCAAAGCCAATGATTCCAAGAGTCTTTCCATTTAATTCAGTTCCTTTAGAGTAAGATTTCTTTAAATTTTTAAATTTTGTTTCACCTTCTAGGGGCATAGTTCTATTTGAATTATGTACATATCGTGATAAATTAAAAAAGTGAGCGAATACTAACTCTGCAACAGAAAGTGATGATGCGGCAGGTGTGTTAATAACTTTTACACCTTTTTCTTTAGCGTATTCTACATCAATGTTATCCATGCCAACTCCACCTCTACCTACAATTTTTAAATTTGGGCAATTATCAATTAATTCTTTTCTTACTGTAGTTGCTGATCTAACTAAAAGTATTTCAATATTATTTTTATTTATAAAATCAATTAATTTTTCTTGTTCAATTTTTGAGTTAATAACTTTAAAATTATTAGATTCTAGTTTTTTTATTCCAATTTCTGAAATACCGTCATTTACTAATACTCTCATTTTATTAAGATTTTTTTTCTAATTCATTCATTATATCTACTAAAACTTGAACACTTTCTATACCCATTGCATTATACATTGAAGCTCTGTACCCACCCACTGATCGATGTCCTTTAAGGCCATTAATACCATTCTTTTTACAAATGTGATTAAATTTTTCTTCTAATTTTTTTTCATTAAGTAAAAAAGTTGCATTCATAGTAGATCGATCTTCTTTATTTACTGTGCCCGTAAATAAAGAATTAGTGTCAATAGTTTCGTATAATAATTTTGCTTTCTTTTTATTTCTCTTTTGAGCCCAGCTTATTCCACCATTTTTTTTAAGCCATCTTAAGTTCAACATAGACACATATACTGAGAAAACAGGCGGAGTGTTAAACATACTACTTTTATTAATGTGGGTTCTGTAATCCAACATAGTTGGTATTTTTCTTCCTGTTTTACCAAGTATTTCTTTTTTCACAATAACTAATGTGGCTCCAGCAGGTCCTAAATTTTTTTGAGCCCCAGCATAAATTAAATCAAAATTTTCAATATTAATATTTCTACTAAAAATATCAGATGACATATCACAAACTAAGCTAATCGGTGATTTTGGAAAATCTTTTATTTGAGTTCCATAAACAGTGTTATTAGAGGTGCAGTGAAAATAACTGGCCTCTTTTGGGATGCTATATTTTTTAGGAATATAACTATAATTATTATCTTTTGAGCTTGCAATTGTAATAGTTTTTCCAAATAATTCTGCTTCTTTAATTGCTTTCGAAGACCATGTTCCAGTGTCTAGATAAATTGCTTTACTATTTTTTTTCATTAAGTTAATTGCAACCATCAAAAATTCTAAGCTTGCACCTCCTTGTAGAAAAAGTACAGAATAATCTTCGTTGATTTTTAACAATTCTTTTGTTAAACTTATAGCTTCATCCATGACGTTAATAAAATCTTTGCTTCTGTGAGAAATTTCAATAAGGGATAAGTTTAAGTTGTTAAAATTTAATATTGAGCTAGAAGCTTCTCTAAAAACTTCTTTAGGTAGTATGCAGGGGCCTGCACTAAAGTTATGTTTTTGCATTATTTATGTAAGTAATTTTGTTTTTTTAGTAATTCTTCTTCAGTTTCGACAATTTTTTCATTTGGCACACAGCAATCTACTGGGCAAACTGCTGCACATTGAGGTTCTTCATGAAAGCCTTTACATTCAGTACATTTTGATGGAACAATGTAATAAAATTCTTCATCAATTGGATTCATACTTTTATCAGCATCAAAATCTTCTCCAGACATAGTTTTTATAACTCCTGATAAATTTGTGCCTTCTGATAGTTTCCAAGGCATCGAGCCTTCATAAATAGCATTATTTGGGCACTCTGGCTCACATGCTCCACAATTTATACACTCATCAGTAATTTTTATTGCCATATTAAGAATATAATTAATAGTATTATAAATTTATTCAAATATATTTAAACATATAGTATATTTAATTTTAAAGTTGTTTTAAAAAAAAAAAAATTGAATTTATCAGATAGAATAATTGCTTTTCAAAAATTGGGAATTGTTTGTAGAAATTTAACTATAAATAGTAGTCACTTAATTTTTAAAAAAATAGAGCGGGAAAATGAATATTTCACAAAAGAAAACGTAATTCAATCTCTTATTTCAATATCTCATTTTTTAACTACATCTAAACTTGAAGAATGGGTTAAAAATTATGACTTAAGTTTGTGTTCTGAGTCAAAAAAAGTGGGTGTTTTTTTAGCAGGAAATATTCCTTTAGTTGGCTTTCATGATTTTTTATGTGTTTTAATTTTAAATCACAAATTTGTAGCGAAATTTTCATCAAAAGACACAATTTTATTTACATATTTAATTGAAGAGTTATGTATTATTGAGCCAAGATTTAAATCAAAAATAATTTTACAGTCAAATATATATGATTCTGATATTTTCATATGTACAGGAAATGATTTGACAGCAAAATACTTAGACTTTATGTTAAAATCTAAGCCTAGATTAATAAGAGCCAGTAAGTCATCTGTTGCTATTTTAGACGGCAATGAAACTGAAGAATATATTCAACTATTAATGAAAGATATGTTTTTATATTTCGGTTTAGGTTGTAGGAGTGTGTCTAAATTATTTATTCCAAGATCCTATGATATTCATTTAATGAAAACTTTCTTTTCAGAAATTAGTCATTTTTTAAATCATGAATTTTATTTAGATAATTATAGGTATTACAAGAGTTTATATAACCTTAGTAATAAAAATTTTATAGATTTTGAGAGTTTATTATTACTGGAATCTAAAGAGTTATTTTCTCCTATTTCTGTAGTTTATTATGAATTTTATGATAAAATAACTGAAATCTCAATGGATTTTAATAAAATTCAGTGTGTTGTGTCAAATAATAATATTTTTAACTCTGTTCCTTTTGGGGAAGCTCAAAGGCCTGGTTTGTTTGATTATGCTGATAATATAGATACCATCAATTTTCTTTTAAAGAATTAATTTTTTTTTGTAATTTTACATCTGTACTCTACCTCATTTAAAATTTTATTTTATGAAAAAAAATGTAATTATATTACTTCTTTTTTTTCCCTTGGTTATTTTTTCACAGGTGATTTGTGTTGATTATTATGCATGTAATTATGCATATGAGGGTGAGTGTACATATCCTTTGCCGTATTATGATTGTAATAACATTTGTTTAAATGATGTAGATAATGATAACATTTGTGATGAGTTAGAAATTTTTGGCTGTACTGATAACTCTATTCTAGATGGGAATTTAATGGCATGTAATTTTGACCCAAGTGCAACTGAAGATGATGGTACTTGTGTATACCCTGGTTTAATTTTTGACTGTGATGGATTAACATGTTTAAATGATACTGATGGTGATGGAGTTTGTGATGAAAATGAGCTTTATGGATGTACTGATAGTAATGCGTTTAATTTTAATTTTAATGCTACAGAAGATGATGAGTCTTGTTGGTTTCCAATTTTTGGATGTTTAAATCCTTTAGCTGGCAACTATAATTCTTTGTCTGATTTAGATGATGGTTCTTGTATTTTTTCACCTTGGGATTTTAACTCAACAGATTGTAATATGACGATTTTAATTCCAAGTGACGCCAACCTTTTAATTGATGATTATAATTTAGGGTATGGTGATTGGATTGGTGCTTTTTATAAAGATGAAAATAACAATTCATTGTGCGGTGGTGCAGTTATGTGGAAGGAGGAGACTACATCTATTGCAATTTGGGGAGCTGAAAATGGATTAGATAATGGTTTTCAAAATAATGAAGAAATAACATGGAAAGTTTTCCAGAACCAATCTGAAAACACATTGATTCCTAATTTTAATTTTGGTTCGAATTTATACAATTGTAATGGTTTGGGTGGTTTAAATGAATTATCAGTTTTTAATCAGGAAATTTATTTCCCCGCTGGATGGACTATTTTTTCCTCTTATATTGTCCCTATTGAAAATGAAGTTGAAAAAATTTTTGAAGGCATTGATGATGTAATTATTATAAAAGATCAAAACGGAAATGTTTATTGGCCCTCTTTAAACATTAATCAAATAGGTGGTATTAATTATAATGAAGGTTATATAGTTAAAATGAATTATGAATCATCTGGACATAATATAGTTTTTTCGGGAGATTTAATCCCTTCAACTACAAATATATTTATAAATGAAGGGTGGAGTATAATTTCATATTTAAATAGAGATGTTGCTTTAGTGGAAGAAATGATGAGCTCAATTAGTGAGGATTTAATAATTTTAAAAGACGAGGATGGTTTAATTTATTGGCCTCAATTTGGAGTAAATAGTATGGAAAATATGTATCCAGGCAGGGGATATCAAATTAAATTGAACACAAGTTTGCTTTTTTCTTATCCTAATTTATCTCCTGCTAGGTTGATAGATAGTTCAGGCAAACCAAAGAATTTTTTTTATAATAATCTAAAAAATACTGGAGAAAACATGACCTTAGGGATCCCTATTTCAAGTTGGTCTTCTTTACCATCTATAGGGGACGAAATAGGTGTTTTTTCTTTAAATGGACAATTAGTGGGTTCTGAAATTTTTAATGGAGAATCTTTGGCTATACCAATATGGGGAGATGATTTGACAACTATTGAAAATGATGGGCTCAGTAGTGGTGAAAAGTTTATTCTAAAATTGTGGGACCATAGTTCAGGTCAAGAAAAATATTTGGATATTAAAGGATGGTCAGAAGGTTCGGGTATCTATTATCCAAATGCAATTAGTGTGACAAGTAATTTGTCAATTAATAATTTTATTGGTAGTAAAATAGAGGTTTTGCAAAAATTTGATTTAATGGGTAGGTCAATAAAAAATATTAAAAAAAATGATATTACATTTATTTTATTTGATGATGGCTCAGTTTCTAAGCAACTGAAACAATAATTTTAATTGATTATTCAATTCTTTCAAAACACCCTAAGTCTGGTAATACTATTCTGGAATTACCATTGATATCAAAGGGGACTAACAATGCAGTATTTTCTGATCCAATATTGATGGCTGGAGATGTTGAATCTAATTCAAAGTTCCACATGTCTTTATCAATAAATTTGGGTTCTTCATTTACAAGACATTGATTAAAAAATGGATTTTCATTTAAATTATGTATAGTCGTATCTAGTTTTATTAAACAATGGTCAAAATTATAATTAAAATCTGTACCATTATCATAATCAAGAATAAGTTCATTTTCATTATCACCATAAATAATGCAATTACTAAAATTAGCTTCTTCTAGTGGTCTATATTGTATTATTCCATTTATATCTTCATAATAATTATTAATAAATAAATTGGGGGTTTGTCTACTTGTAGAAGTATAATAATTTGCGAACGTACAGTGTTTAAAATCATATTTGCCCCCAATATTCAAAGCTACACCATATTGACCGCAGTTTGTAACTAATAAATTTTCACCAATTACATGTGCTCCTTGAGCTAATATTCCTAAACCAGACATATTATTAATTATTGAGTTTTTTAATTCTAAGCTTGGGTTTTCATTCACAACAGAGTCAATTTGAAGGCCAATAGTTCCATTTTGAATTATAGTGTATTCAATTTTATTATTAATACTTCCTGCGGTTAACCAAATTTTTCCCCATTGCCCAGGAATATCTTGATAATAATTTTCTAATCGATCACCTTGAACCGTGATTAATTGATCAGTATTTTGACCTCCATTCATATTTAATGTGCTAGATTCTGTGACAATTATATTTGAATTATTATGCAAATAAATATTTGAGCCAGGTCCTATGTTCAAAGAAGCGCCATTTGTGATCCATATGTCTCCATAAATAACATGAGGTTTGTCATTTATCCAATCAGTTATTGTTTTGATGTTGTAAAATTTATATTCATAACTACCATCTCCATCAAAATCTAATGAATCTAAATACTGTGATTCAGATTGATGGTCTGCAATTCCTGAGTAAAAATGGGCATCTATTCCCCAGGCTGTTAAGTCAACTTTTTGAGTTTCATTGTTATATTCAAACATAATTTCATCTTCTTCTATGAAATATGAATTTAAAGCTTCATTAGGATTAATATTTACATCAGCGAATATATAAAGACTATCATTTTTTCTTATAAAAACATCATTTACTAAGTCTCCACTTTCTCCATCTACATTAATTCTAAAAGGAGAAGATTTTCCTTTGGATAGATAAACTGATTTTAAATTAATATCATTATTACTATTATTAAATACTTTTAGATATCTAGTAGCAGATCCAACTGTAGTAAAAACAGTGTCAAAAAGTAATGTGTCAACAGAAAAAGATAGCGAGCCAGTATTTTCGCCCCCCAAAATATCATCGTCTTTATTACAGCTTGTGATAATTAGTAATAAAAAAATCAGTGTGGAAATAACAGCTCTCATATGATAAAATTTCTTTGCAAATTACATAATATGAACTTTAAAATAGTATTTATGTTGTAAAATTACACATAATTAATTTTTAGCATTCATTTGTATTTACTAAATTTGGCTTCCTTTTTAAAAAAAAATAAGTTATGAAGAAAGGCGTACATCCTGAAAATTATAGGTTAGTTGCATTTAAAGATATGTCTAATGGTAAAACTTTCATTACTCGATCATGTGCTGACTCCAAAGAAACAATTAAAATAGATGGTGTAGATTACCCTCTTATTAAAAGAGAGATCACAAGCACTTCTCATCCATTTTATACTGGAAAGATGAAATTAGTTGATAGTGCTGGTAGGATAGATAAATTTTATAGCCGTTTTGGAAAAAGTAAAAGTAACTCATCTGCTGTTAAAGAAGAAGAATCGCCAGTAGTTGAAGGCGCTCCAGCTGAAGAAGAGGTGCCAGTAGCTGAAGGTGTTCCAGCTGAGGAGGAGACTTCAACTGAGGAAGAGACTTCAACTGAGGAAGAGACTTCAACTGAGGAGGAGACTTCAACTGAGGAGGAGACTTCAACTGAGGAGGAGACTTCAACTGAGGAGGAG
>MDTB01021545.1_pt1 | contig 16763 bp, 4 predicted proteins | sample 811161 | NCBI WGS metagenome assembly MDTB01 (sample SAMN05326650, study PRJNA326480) | marine metagenome | isolation source: seawater | place: Mediterranean Sea | collected 2009
AAAAAATGAGTATAGATAATTTTATTGATAATCAGGGATTCTTTCAGTGGTTTACTGGAGTGATCGAAGATATAAACGATCCATTAGAACGTGGTCGATATCGTGTTCGCTGTTATGGTTACCATACAGATGATAAAGTGTTGATACCTACAGAGGCTTTACCTTGGGCGCATGTTATGTTACCGATTACTTCTGCAAGTATGTCTGGTGTTGGTGAGTCCGCTACTGGTCTATTAAAGGGTAGTTGGGTAGTAGGCTTTTTCCGTGATGGTCCAAATGCTCAAGATCCCGTAATCATGGGTAGTATACCTTCGAAGACGTCTGCCGTAGATTATGAGCGCGGTTTTACGGATCCAGATCAGCGATATCCCTCGGAGAATAAAATCGAGACGCCTGACACACCCGTATCTGCACAGACCTCGGAAGAGACTTATAAGACTGGCTTTTCTTATACAAAGAAGAAAGAACAACGTGAAGATTCATCACAGCCGAAACAGAGTCGTAATTCAAAAGTTCAAACTGCGAATGGGAATAACTGGTCCTTTCCGAAGCTCGATGATGTGATGGCGCCGGTATATCCAAAGAATCATGTGAAGGCCTATGAACGTAAGGATGATAATGACGAAGCTGCCCATATAATCGAGTACGATGTGACGCCCGGCAAAGAACGTATATCTGAGATGCATCGGACTGGTACTTATCGTGAGATAACATCGATCGGCGACGAGACCGTATATGTAACTGGCGATTCATACCGTATCGTAGCAAAAGGCGAGAATGTCTATGTCAAAGGTACCTGTAATTTAACGATCGATGGTGACTGTAATACTTTAATCGAAGGCAACTGGAATGTAGATGTAAATGGAAATAAAGTAGAAAAGATTTCAGGTACACTTACACAGGAAGTCGGTGGTAATGTACAAGAGACTTATAAAGCAAATCAAACAACAAATGTAACTGGTAATCAAATATCAGATGGAAGTAGCGGTGTAGTCGTGTCAGCTATAAATGGAAAAATGAAGATTACCGCAAGCAGAATAGACCTTAACTAGTATAAATAGAAACATGGCAGTAATACAAACATCAGATGCATCATCAAGTATTCTTGTAACAAAGAAGAAAAGTGAGTATAGCGATTTATCTTTATTGTTTCGTAAGCATCCTGTATTAAAAGATATTACGCCACTGAAAGATATTGATGCTGTGAAAAATTCTGTAAAGAATCTTGTTCTGACAAATTTTCATGAGCGTCCTTTTCATCCAGAGATTGGATCGAATTTGACTGGACTTCTTTTTGAACCAGCAGATCAATTCACTGGTATTGCGATGAGAGAAGAGATATTAAGAGTTTTAAAAGATTATGAACCAAGAATAACAGGAGTAAGAGTACAAATACTTGACGATTCAGAAAGAAACCGTTATCGTATTCAAATTGGTTTTACTGTAATTTTTTCAAACACAGATGAAGTAGTTAGTTTCAATTTACAAAGATTAAGATAAGATGGCACAGTTCAATACAACAGAATTAGATTTCGATCAAATTAAAGAAAATTTAAAGACGCACTTCCTTCGATCTGATGGTCCATTTAAGGATTTTGATTTTGAAGGTTCGGGTTTAAGTGCATTGCTTGATGTTCTTGCGTATAATACACACTATAACGCGATTAATGCACACATGGCAATGAATGAATCATTCCTTGATTCAGCACAACTACGATCGAATGTAGTATCAAGAGCAAAGCTATTAGGTTATACACCTGCAAGTAAAACAGCGCCAACTGCTACAATTCGACTTGTTTTACGAAGACAAGCAAATGCAACTAACGAAACAGTTTATACATTACCCGAAGGAACTAAGTTTACGACAGAAGTAAATGGTATCACATATACATATCAAACAGTAACACCACTTGGTCCTGTTCCTGCAGTTGAAACAACAGAAGGTAGTGGAATATTTGAATTTACATTTGATAAAGTTGAAATTAAAGAAGGAAGAAAGAAAAAGGCAGAGTATACTGTTGATACAAATGTTCTTCAAAAATTCTTAGTGAATGATTCGGCCGCAGATACGAGCACTTTAAAGGTAGAAGTATTTAACGATTTAAATGCTAATGATGGCGTTTCTTACTCTTTATTTGAAGAGTTTGTAGGTGTGAATGAGTTGTCAGAAGTTTATTTCTTATCAGAAAATGGTGATGGACTTTTTGATGTTACATTTGGTGACGGTGTTTTAGGTAAAAAACTTATACCGTCAAATATTGTAAGACTCGAGTATCTTGTCACTGCAGGTAAAGATTCAAATGGTGCAAACTTATTTACATATGCTGGTGGTTCAAATACAATTGTACAAGACCAAAATAATTCAGTAACTCTTCAATTACGTTCTCAAGGCGGGTCTGATCGTCAATCAATTGAAAGTATTAAACACAATGCACCTCTTCGTTTTATATCTCAAGATCGTGCAGTGACTGCTGAAGATTATAAAGCGCTAATTAGTAATAATAACACATTAGCAAATATCGGTTCAGTTTCAGTTTGGGGTGGAGAAGATAACGAGATTGTTGATTACGGTAAAGTTTATATTTCAATTAAGCCAGCAGACAATGTATCTGAAACTCTTACTGATCTTGAAAAAGAAAATGTTTTAAGATTTTTAGAAGACAAAAAGGTTATTTCTATTTTACCTAAACTTGTCGATCCTGATTTTCTATATATTTACTTTGATTTGTTTTTCAAATTTGATTCATCTAAAACAACATTGAGTAAAGAAGGTCTCGTCATTAATGTGAAAGACACAATAACTAATTTTAATAATTCATTCCTCAATAACTTTGATGGGATTTATCGTCATTCAAACTTTTTGTCTACAATTGATAATTCATTACCAGCAATTTTAAATACTACAGCACGTGTTTATCTTTATAAGAAGTTAGTAATTAATGTTGTAGATGGTGTTTCAACTAATAAGTCAGTTGACTTTAAAACAACATTAGACGGAAAGGTCGATCAAACAGAATCAATGATAAGTTCAAGTGTATGGACTTATAATAATAAGCGTGTTCAACTAGCAGATGAAAAAATTGTAGGTTCTGAAACTAAGCGGAATGTTTTTATATTCTCATCTTTGCCTGATGGCAATAACGAAATTATAATCAAAAGCGTTGGAGAAGTTGACGTTGCAACTGGATTAGTATCTTTACAGGCGTTACCCGCAAATGATACAACTACGATTGAAGTAAGCGCAAGACCTGCAGCTGACGATGTAGTTTCAAGATTCAACGAAATTTTAACAATTGATTTATCAAAAACAAATATCACTGCAGACTTAGATACATCAGTATCTGGTTCAGTGAGTTCACTTAAAGATTATAATACTTTCTCAAGAGATAGATAATGGCGCACTTACAAAAAGACGGCGAATTAATAAATATCCACAATCGAGAATCGGAAAGTGTTAGTTCACTTATTCCATCTCAAATGCGTGGAGAAGCACAAGTCTTTATTGCGTTTCTTGAAGATTACTACAAATATTTAAATCAAGAAGATCAGGCTACGAATTTAATTAATCGTATTGCAACAGAACACGATATTGATTTTACAGGTGATTCGTTCTTAGAAGAAATACGAAAAGAAATTGCTAAAGGCATACCCGATTCTCAGGCATTAAATAATAGACAACTATTTCGTAGAATAGTAGATTATTATTATACACGTGGTAGTGAAAATAGTGCTACAGTATTTTTTAAATTATTTTTTAACGATTCAGCCACAATCACCTATCCAAAAGAAACTTTATTTAAAACATCTGATGGAGCTATAGAAGAATTTGGTTTTGTTGAAGATAATGGAGATAATGTAGGTAAGTTAGTTCGTTATAGTACTGTAACGGGCGATTTCGTAGAAGAAAAAAATACGCAGGCTCCTGCAGGATTAAAGCCTATACAAATAACTACAACAGATGGAAATACATCGTTTAATTTTGTTGATGGAACATACAAATTTAATTTTACAAATAATCGTTACGAAAAAGAAGGACAACCACAACAATTTTTTATTTTTAATCAAGCTCTTTCAAGATGGGAATTTGTAAGAAATGTATATAGTTTTTATTATGGTTATGATAATAGAGGCATTATTGGAGAAGGAAATGATAATTTAATACCTGCAACTGAAAAGGAAGGATTTTGGAAAGTACTTTCAGATGGTACAACTAATAATCAAAGTTTTTGGACATTTCGTGCATCACAAACTGCAGGACATCCAGATTATCTTGTTGACATTAATGGAACACTTGGCAATCCTACACCAGGAAATGATATTCGAAATGAAAGTTCTTTGAGCTCTTCTTTTCCTTTAACAAATATGGCACGTGCCGTAACGACTGGAGAAGTTTTTGTAACTGAAGATATATTAGTTGATAGCGATCATGAAAATGAATACTTTTGTCACAATAGTAATTTAAAAGACACCTTTTGGACGTATGATAAAGCTAACGTTTCAGAAGATAAAAATTTAAAATTTCATATTGAATTAATTCGCGAAAAGAAAAATCATATACGATATCCTCTTACACATTGGGCAACTGATAGAACAACAGTTAGAAAATCAGCATGGAACACAGAAACAGGTTATCAAGGTGCAGACGAGTCTGGATTCAAATACCTTGATGATTTTCATATTGGTGCTTTTGGTATAAATCAAGAGCAAGTACATACAACAAAACTTGTATCAAGTGCTGTATCAAGACGACACCAAATTAATTTTCCAAGTGAAATTAAAAGAACGCATAAACTTACTATTACTCAAGATGTAGATTCTACTAAAATAGACGTGACTTTAGACGAAGGTTCTATGCACGATTTAACACCTAATGGTAAAGCAAGACTTGATAGAGATTGTTATTTTATATACCGTGATGGTGTAGAGTTAGCACAATTATCTACAACACTATCAAAATCAAATGTTGTTGGTAATAAATGTAGATTAACCTTTGACGCAAATCACACTAGTCTTAATTTTGCTACAGGCCAAAAAATAGAAATACATCAAAGAATCGGAGAATTTAAACCTAATAAAAGATACGTTCTTTCTGGAACTATAAGTATTTTAGCAGAAGGTAACGGCGGTGGAACGCCTGGAGGAACGGAAGGTTTTGCATCTTTCCTTGGATTATCAAATGCTACTCAAGGTTTTAATCACAGTACTTCTTCAGGTAGCGAACATGTTGCTCAATCTCTTGACATTGTTGGAGGTAATACAACTGGTAATGTATTTATTAAAGATCCTGATAATACTGCGGCTAATAAAAGAGGATTAGCAATTAATAGTGGTGAAACAACTGTCGGTGATTTTGAAGTTGTTGTCACAAAAGATGATACTACAAGTGGTGTACTCGCCTTCGTATCAAATAATTCAACACCTTTTCAAATTGATAACTTAAGATTAGTTGAAGAAAAAACAAATGATGAGTTTCCAACAGTAAGTACTGTTGACCGTGATGCTGAATACGAGTATCACCCAGATTACGATAAAGATAAACAAGCAGCTTTGTTTATAAATGCTGGAGATTTTGATGCGAGTTTCACATCTGAATTTTCTCAATTACAACATAACGATGTTTTATCGAGTGAAAAAGTATCGTCGCAAGCAGAAATCGCAGCAACCGCATCATCGGCTAGAAGTTTTAAAATTTGTCGCGAAATCAATAAGTTCCCTCTCATGACTAGATTTACTACAGTCGCAAATAATGTTTGGGATACGGGTACCTATGGTTATAGAGTACCAGATTCAGATCATCCAACTCCTTCGGCTGCTGTTTCAGCTAAATACAATTTTAAAGTTACTCGTTTAAAAAGAAATGCTAAAATAAATCAGAGTGACTTTACTGTAAATAATTTTTCAAATGTAACTCTTACACTTGATAATAAATCTGGAGGAAATCTTGAAGTAGGTCAAACAGTTTCAGGTGGTAAAATACGAAGAGGATCAGTTATAGAATCAATTAGTGCTCAAGCTGGTTCTACTGCTACTATTGTTATTTCGCCACAGGTAACACATGTGTTTAGAGTTTTGTCTAATTCAAATGCAAATACTGTTAAGGTTGAACTTATCGAAGGTTCACTTGATTGTATTGACGGAACTCTTGGTACTAATTTGGAGTGTCAAAAAAATGGTTCAGCATTTGGTGGTACTGCAGTTATTAGCGCACCAACAAACATTGTTCAAGTTGGATTGAGTCGAAGAGTAACATGCACATTGAATTTTAATTCTGCACAAAATGTTACAGCAGGTGATAAACTAGAATTTGTTAAACATCACACTATATATGATAATACAGTTCTTAGATTTGCAGATGTGACTTTACAATTAAGAGATAGTGAATCTGCAATAAATGTTACTGCAGGCGAAGGTATTAGAACCACTGGTTTAGGAACTAATCAGCATAGATTAGCCATTGACGTAAGTGATTTAGCACTCCGTTGGCCAGGAGAAGATTTTCAATTAGGGACGTATGAAAATGATACCATCATATATGGAAAAGATTCAAAAGGTGTTGTCACTACTCTAATGGAAAAAGCTAATTTTCCTACAAGAAAAGTTACTTCATCGACAGCTTCAGCTTTTAATAGAATCTCAATACCTGATAAGACTATACTATTATCGAATGGTAAAGGTTTTGGTGTAGGAAATAACGGACACGATAATGCTGTTTTACCTTTAAACAATTACGGTAAAGAATTTGGATTTTATAATTATAGAAGTGATAACAGAACACACTTACAAGGATACGCATTAGATAACGCTAAAATAGAATTTTATGAAATAGAAATACCGACTGAAATAGGTTGGGAAAGAGCAAGTAACTCTTTTGACTTGTACGCAGAACAATTATTTTTATTTGGACCAGAAGCTCAACCAACAAAGATTATACGTGGTCCAACTGCTTCTTTATCTGATGCAAGAACAGATACTGATTTAGGCAATGGCGGTCGGAAGTTAAGATATAAGTATGAAGTATTAAAGGGTGGTGATTATAGTTCTGTAATTAATCAATTCACTGGTATAATACAAAGAGATGGAAAAACTATACCACCAAATGAAAGGACCGCTTTACGCGTCGGTGATATATTTGTAGGACAACCAGGCGATACTGGAGAAAAAAAATTACGCGATAGTTTATTAGTTAAACCAGCACCAAGTGAAATTTTGAATGTAAAATCGGGTGACTATTTTTCTATCACTCCTCGCGGTGGATTAATACCTAGAAACGCATTACTTGATAACGATGTATCTCCTTCAGGCCAAAGAGCTAATCGTAATTATTTTTACATTATAAAATCAAGTGGTAACGTTGTTGCTTCTATAAGTTCAGGTGGAAACATAGTAGATAATATAGTTTTATCGCCTGCATCAAATAGAATTTTGCAAAGAAGCAGCTTTGGCACTGATTACACATTAAGTGGATTGTCTTATGATAAAGGGTCTGGTAATGGCCGTGACTCAAATGGTACAGAAATAAGAACAGCGCAAACGAAATTCAATTATGAAAATAGTCAAACCGGAACTATTTCGAGAAATGTTTTTAAATTAAACGCAAATGTTACAAATGCAACTGCGCTTGTTTGTAGCTCTAGTGGAGGTGCAAATCATGACGGAGCAACAACCGATGCTGGTCCATTATACACAGGTCAATATTTAAGAGTTGCTACTGGTTATATTATAAACGGTGTTGACAATACAAATACAGCATCAATAGCAACTTTAAAAGGCCACATACGTGCAGGAATGCGCGTAGAAATGTTAGCTTCAAACGTAACATTATCAAATAGTTCTACGCCAATAACAATTTCAAGTGTTTCGGATTATGTTAATGCAGGAGAAAATAACTCAACAGCAACTATTGGACTAAGTCAAGATATAACAATAACAGGTAGTATTCAAATTTACGTAGAATTTTATACGCAAATTACAAACATTGCTGATAGAGGAACAGCTGTAACGAATGCACTTACTTCTGCTAATGTTACAGTAAGTCCAGCTATTACAACTACTGGAACGAATGGAAGTAGTCAGTTAGCACTTGGTTTATATTACGGAGGACTAATTTCAGGAGATGCTAATCGATTTGTTTTCAAAACATCAAAGGCACCTCTTTATTCGCAAGGCGGTTGGGTGCCAGTAAAAGATGCTGCTCTTTATTCAGGTAGCACAGCTACTCATACGATTTTAAATCAATATGCGAATAATAGAGTTTATTTAGATAACGCTCTAACGAACAGAGAACATGGAGACACTGATACATACATTCATAAATTAAAATCTGCAATTGTATTAACTCTTCCAGGAACTTCTCATTATGTATACCATTATTTTGGTGCAGAAAAAAGAGGAAGAGTAAGACAGTTAACGCCTCGAACATTAAGTGGAACAACAGGAATTCCGCTGTACAATCCTAATGATGATGACTTAGAATTTTTTGCAACTGATTCTGTGTTTCAAGTTTATTATGATACGTCCGCTCAAGGTCACTTAAATTCAACTGTGCCTGGTCAACACGTAGCAAGTGCTACTAAAAGAATAAGTTTTGATACTAGTGACGATGCTAAACTTGCAGCACGAAAAGGAAAAATAAAAGTGGGTATGTTTGCTGATTTTGGAAGTTATGCCGGCGGAGAATATAATAATCTTCCTTTAGTTGTTACTGCTGTACACGACGATGGTGATTTTGACCTTACAAATTTTGCCAGTGAGGTTGCTTGGTATATCACTCATGATGCTCCTTTAGTAGAATTTTATACGCCAGGAGAACAAACATTTGAAAATACAAATTTAATATTGCGCGATAAAACGCAAGCATATGTAAATTTTACAGGCGTAACTCGTGGTAAAACAGATACTTATTATGTAGAATCAATGTTAGAGCCAGCATTCTCTCAAAGTTTTGCAGATTCCTCTGGTGGTGATGGAACTAGCCACGTTCCAGTTGAAAAATGTAAAGATACATATGTTGTTCCTCACCCGATTAGTGATTGGTCAGCTTATACAACGTATTCCAATTCATGGAATGTTTATTATTGGGACTCAGGTTGGAGATTATATCAAACGCATTCACGCCCATTTGCAAGAGGTGGAGCAGTACAAAGTCAATTCATTCCTGTAGGAGGACCAGCATCTGGATCTGATGCGTTTATTACAGCTACTGCTCAAGGTGGTGGAACTATAACGCCTAACCTTTGGAAATTTGAAGGTGAGCGTCCTTTTGCTTTATTTGTAAATGATGAAGAAAATGATGAAGAATTAGTATATGGATTTAATAGAAATACATACAACCAATTAAGTTATAATTTTTATAGCGATTATGAAAATCGTAAAGGTAGGATATCAGATGTTAATAAAATACACGATGGTAATTTCAACCAAGAATTTTCTTATGGTTTAAATACCGGCGTTTCTCTTGATAAGTGGGAAGCTGAATATAGAAAATTAGTACATCCTTCTGGCTTGAAGTTCTTTGCTTTACTTTCTGTAGAGCCTAAAGTCTTAAGAACAGCAAATGGTAGCGCAACATACGAATTAACAATTGGCGATGATTGGCTAAATAATTTGCAATTACCTGTTGGACAACACTCACCTACTTTTCAGCCTGGTTGGTTAGATGAAGTATTAACATCAGTTGTTGATATTGAACCTTTAGTTCAAGCAGGTGCTACTTTACAAGATGCAACAAATATAGTAGAACAAATTCTTGCTTCAACATATGTTTTATCGTCTGCTAAATCAAATGGTATTACTACAATAACACTAACAACTAAATTTGTTGAAACTGAAACTTTAATTCAGATGAAGACAACAAACTTAACATCATTTCCAAAACCAATTGGTATTAGATCTGAAGATTTGGAAGCAGCAGGACTTTCAAGAAGTCAAGTTACTTTATCACAAACTATAGAAGATTCACCAGGAATATTTAAAGCAGTGAGATTAGGCAACCGTGTAACAGGTGGAAGTGAATCTGCACCAACATCGCTTACTTATGACACAACTGCGGATGGTCATATAATAACATTAAAAATTAATGGCGGTACTGCTGTTTCTACAGGAAGTAGTGCTTTAAATAGAAGTGCCGCAATTAATCAAATTAGAATAAGAAATGGTCTTGTTTCTGGCAGAAAATATAAAGTAACAGGACAAATAAAAGTTACACATAATAGTCTTACAAATAACGCTGCCCTTGATGTAGGCGCTGATATTGGTGATGCGTATGTTACTGAAAATCCTGGCGGATCAAATAGAAATACATCAAGTCAAGGTACAAACGGTTTATATTTTAGAACTTTAGCGGCAGGCGCTGTTGATAGTGATTTTGTTAGTTTTGAAGTCACTGGAACACACTCATCAACTTATCCTGGCGGAAGTGGAGATGGTTCTAGGAACTTTGTCGATATTAATATTACTGCACAATCTAACGGTGATTCAACCATGAACTTATCTAATATACAAGTTCAATTTAAAAACTTGAAAATACAAGAATTTTATACTACTAATGAAAAAATAATATTTAATAATTCTTTTGATACTAAAGTTACAAGAGGAAAAACAAATCCTGGAACGAATCGCACAGACACCTTTGGTAATTTTACATCTTGGCACAATCAGATAAATAGTTATGATAGCGGTAATGCTACATTTGTAGACTATCAACCATTAGACGTTCCAAGAGGAGCAAATGTTAGAGCAGAAATAATAAATTTAAAACCTATAAGTAATAATACAGAAACTACATGGAGTAAAGCAGATGCAGCAAACTTATACGGTGTACCACAAACCGACTTCCCAACAACTGTTGACTTTAACTTCGATTAATGAATTAAAAACGTATAAATAAAACTATTATGGCAAACGCAATTATAACAGAAGAATTTAGAAAGAATCAAGCAACTCTTTTAATTGCTGATATAACAAAAGCACAAACTAATTCTGAACTTGGTTATTATATTGGAATTGGTAAATCAGATACATGGAATGATACTGATACAGCTCCTGTACCAGATGGAAGTAAAATAGAACAAGAAGATGTAATTAATAATTTAATTGCTTTAGCTCGTATTGAAAGTGCTGCAATTTGTAAATTAGCAGTAAAGACAGGTCAAGAATGGTCAACAGGACAACGGTATAAAGTTTATAATCCAGGTGATTTAAATTGTTTTAATACTGATACTGCAAATAGTCGACTAGCTTGTTATACAATATACGAATCAAAAGTATATTTATGTTTAGGAAATGGCGTAGGTGGCCAATCAAATGCATCCGCTGTTGCAACACAAAATCCTCCAAACTCTACTGCAATAGGTCAACCTATTGCTAATGGTGACGATCCAAATACAGCATCTACAGATGCTTATATCTGGGTTTTAATAGGAGATTTAATTCCTGGTAGTGAATTTGGCGAAAGTCAAACATTTTTTGAATTACCTAATGCATCAGGTGATGCAGCAGCGACTGAAGCTTCAGGTGGTTTAATACATGGATTTGATATTGTTAATCCAGGTGCTGGTTATTCTTTTACTACAAACGATGTGCCTGAATATACTGATGCTACTTTAAGATATACACGTTTAGATGGTATTACTGCATCAAGTAGTTTAAAGGTTGAAATAATAAATGGCGAAGTAAAACGGGTGTGTAATTCATCAGTGACTAGTCAAAATAATGGTGACTTTAGTTTTACTCAACTACAAGCATTAGGTAAAGGTTCTGCTAATGCACCTAAAGGTGCTAAAGTAAGTAGGGCAACACTTGAAATTACAGGAAATACAGGTACACCTACAACATCTGCAGTTATTAATGTTTTAATTGGTCCTGCTGCAGGTTACGGAGTTAGCGATAATCTTTTAGTATTTCCTCCTTTCTTTTTAGGTCTTTCATTTGATTTTGAACAAAACACAACAGGTGATACTTTAACAGATATTACTTTTAGACAAGTTTCAATTATTAAAAATCCATTGAGAGCAAATGACCAAGCTTCGACAACAAGTGGTATTGCACTAGATAGTTCTACGTTTGACTATGGTGATGCTGATACTACAGTAAATACTATGGACTCTTTACAAAGTGTCGCTGTTACAGCTGGAACATTACCTACAATCACAGCTGGTACAACAACAAGTGGTTGGTATATGGTTGATGACGCAGGCGAAAGAGCATGGATAGATTATATAGATACACGTGCTGGAGAAGAAAGAATATTTTTCCATCAAAATAGCAAATTTGTTCATAGTGGAAATGCTGCACCTAATCAATTTAGAGGTTCTACAGGCGATCCATGGCCATCAACTGCAGCAGGTGCCATTCAAATATATGATGGAGGTGGTAATGCTCAGGGGTCTGGCGTTGAAGTTGGTGCAGTCGATGCAGCAGAACACGTAGAAGAAACGGGCACAGTTATATTTTTAGAAAATAGATCTGGAATTACACGTACTTCGGCACAAACCGAAAGAGTTAGAATTATATTACAGTTATAAAGTTTATAAATTATGTCATTAAATACAACCACATATTCAGTAGCACCTTATTACGACGATTACGATGAAAATAAAGGGTTTTTAAAAATTCTTTTTAAACCTGGTGTTAGCGTACAAACTCGCGAATTAAATCAGTTACAAACTAATTTACAAGACCAAATTAATAGAATGGGCCAACACTTTTTTGAAGATGGCTCTCCCGTTATTGACGGTGGTGTTAACATCGATACATCAGTAGATTTTATTGATGTAATTTTTACAGATGCAGATTTAAAAGTTACTGCTGGTAGTTCACCGATAACAACTGCACAAGTACGTAATAGAATTGCACAACTTATTCGTTCTACTACATATAATAATGCTGGCATTTATACACAAGAAGATACTGTTACTGTTACAAATGGAAGCGCTAAAGAAGTAGAAGCAGATATTTTATCTCATATTATATTATCAGAAACAACAGAGTTGACGAAGTATAGATTTTTTATTAGGTATACAAGAAAAAGTATAGGATTTGATAAGTTTAGTTCACAAACTTCTCTTAAAACATCGTCTTCGATATTAGATACTGATAATACGATTTTAGTAGATGCTAATGATACCGTTGGTACAATTGATAAGGTTGGAACATGCACAAGAATATCAGCTTTAGAAGGTGTTTATTTTGTTGATGGATTTTTTATTAAACTTGTAAATCAAGAAACACTAATTGAAAATCCTCAAGTTGATTTACCTATTACAGGAAATATTTCATTTAAAGCTGAACAGACAATTGTTAATTTTAGTAATGACGCTAGTTTATTAGATAATGCTACAGGAACACCTAATCAACAAGCTCCTGGTGCTGATAGATATAAAATTAGTCTTACTGTTGTTTTAAATACTGATCAAAACGAATATTTAAATATTCCATTTAATAGCGATAAAGTATTTAATCTAACACCACAAGAAACTTCTTTATCACAATTTATCACTGTTCAAGAATATATCGATGGTAAACCTATCAATCCGGTTTTAGCTAAATATAATCCAGAAACAAATCGTTTTGCAAACAGTTTAGCAAAAAGAACTTTTGAAGAAAGTGGAAGTTATTGTTTAAATCCTTTTGCAGTTGATATAAGAGAAGCATTTAACGATGGTGGAAATAGAGGAAGATTTGAAGCTGATACAGATGCTCAAACACAAGCGTTAAAAGCAAATTATTCAATTGGTATTGAACCTTCTGTTGCTTATGTAGAAGGTTATCGCGTAGAAACATTAAACAGAAAAGAAATTCTTGCTCCTAAAGCAAGAGATAGAGAACTTGGTGAAGACGTTACACTTACATCTGGAACAGGATTATATGTAGAAGGTGTATTTAATACAACTGGTTCAGGTGTTGTGTTACCAAGTGGTGGAGATACTCTCAATGTTTTATCAACTACTAATGGAGCTTCGACAACTGCAGGTAATGTAACGTTTAATGCTTTAGAAAAAATAAGTGGAAGTAAATATAGACTATATTTTAGTTTAGACACTGCAACAGTATCGCAAATAGTTAGTGCTTATCATATTGGTACAACAGGTACATCGGGCAATTTTAGATTTACAGCCGCTGGAACAGCAGCTTCAGGTTCACGTAAATTTACACAAGTATTTGGGCAAAGTACAACAAGTAAAATTCTTGAATTGCCTAGAGATTTAGTTTCTAGTGTTGACTCTACTAATTTAAAAGTTACTAAAATTGCAAGGTTAAGTTCAACAACAGCTGGTTCTGGTACAATTACTTCTATAACATTGAGTGCTCCTTCTAATGAAACATTTTATAGTACAAGGATTGATGATTATATTGTTCATAACGAAACAGACAATGAAGTTGAAACACCTACAGGAGTAGTAATAAATCAAGCATCAAATCAAATAGTAGTAAGTTTTGGTAGCGCACTTGGAAATAGTAAAGCGATTAAATTGTACGCTCCTACTAAAGCATCTTTTGCTCTTGGAACTAAAACTTTAAATACAAGTGGTTCTGTTACTTCTGCAACACCTGCTCCAGGTACAGCAATAGCATTAAGTCAAATTGATGTAATAGAAATTACATCAATTACGTCAAGTGATTCAAATGATGTGATAAATCTTTCAGACTTCATATTAGATAATGGCCAACGCGAAAGTAGTTATGCTAATGCTACTTTAACATATAACGGAAGTAATACACCAGCAGGAACTCTTACTATTAAGTTTAATTACTTCGATCATTCATCTACATCAGATCAATATTTTAGTGTAAATTCTTATCCAGAAACATTTGATTATGAAAAAATACCTTCGTTCAATAATAGACGTTTATCTGATGTATTAGATTTTAGAACAGCACAATCACCAACTTTAATTCCAAATGCAATAGTTGACGCGAAAATAGATTACTATCTTCCACGTATCGATCAATTAATTGTAACATCTCGTGGTAAGTTTGCGATCAATAAAGGTATTCCATCGTTATCACCTCAAATACCAGACACACCACAAAAATCTTTAGCACTATATAATATCTTTTTACCAGCATATACATTTGATGCAGGTAGAATTAAATTAGACTACATCGACAATCGTAGATATACTATGAGAGATATTGGTGCATTAGATAAAAAAGTTAAAAATTTAGAATATTACCCATCATTATCACTATTAGAAAAAGAAGCTTCAGATAAAAAAATATTTGGAGAAAATGGTGAAAGATTTAAAACAGGAATTTTAGTAGATAGTTTTACAGGACATAATGTAGGCGATGTACGCGATCCTGGTTACAAATGTGCTATCGATGGAAGCTTAGGTGTGTTAAGACCATCATATGAAATTAACAATATTTCTTTTGGTATTACAGATAATGCACAAACAGAAGACTTAGTAAGGTTACCATCTGTTTCTACTGTTGATTTAATTAAACAAAATAAAGCATCTGTGCATGAAAGTTTAATGCCTTATGATGTAGTTACTTATCAAGGTTCTCTAAAATTATCACCTTCATCTGACGATTGGCAAGAAGTAAATCGTAGACCTGATGTTATTGTTAATTTTGATGGAAACTTAGATGCTATAGAATTTTTAGCAAAAGAATCAGAAGCTTTAGGTACTCAATGGAATGCATGGGAAACATCATGGACTGGTGTTTCAACAAGTAATTCAATTGGATTTACAAGAAATTTTGAAAGACCAGTATCTTCAACTGTATTTAATACTGAAGGTTCAGCACCAAGAACATTAGATACAATTCAAAGAACTGTAACAGATAGAGTAAAAGAAAATGTTACGGTTACAACTACAACAACTGATACGCAACAAATAAGATCTGGAACTCGTACATCATTAGATGTTTCAACTATAAAAGAAGTTTTGGGTGATAGAATAGTTGACATCGGGTTTGTTCCTTTTATTCGATCACGAAGAATTTATTTTAAAGGTGAAGGTTTAAAACCAAATACAAAACTATATGCTTATTTCGATGAAGTTAATGTAAGTGGTTATTGTACTAAGATTGGTGTTAATGGAATGGGAACATCTGCATCTCATACATTCGAAGAAAGACGATTTAGAAAATTGCCTAAAGGACAACGCATAGATTTCTTTAATAAAAATGCGACAACAGCGTTTTCTGAAATAGGAGATACATATCAAGATCTTGTTACAGATAGTTTAGGAAATATAGAAGGATACTTCATAATTCCTAATACATCACAAATAAGATTTCCAACTGGTGATAGAACATTTAAACTAAGTGATTATTCGGGAGGTATTGACGATCAGTACGCAACAAGTATCGCAAAAGCAACATACTCAGCGCGCGGATTACTTACAACAAACGAAAATACAATCGTATCTACCAGAAAAGTTAATTTTAATCAGGATAGAATCCGCGATGCTAGAACTTTAAGTAGAACAACTGTTGATGTTAATAGTTCAGAAAACGTAGTTCAAGTTATAGAAGATGAAGTTATTGGAACAATAACTTTACCAGACCCAAGACCAACTGTTTTACTTAGCCGTAATGCTCCTCGTGTAGATGAAGGCGGTGAAATTACAATCACATTAACAACTACAAATTTAGAAGCAGGTTCAACTGTAGCGTACACAGTCACAAATATGGAAGCTGATGATTATAGTGCTACTCCTGCAGGATTTACACAGGGCTCAAATGATGCTAATGGAACAGGAACATTTACAATTGGTAATGATGGAACATCATCATTAACTTGGAGTATTGCA
>MDTB01079411.1_pt1 | contig 16763 bp, 14 predicted proteins | sample 811161 | NCBI WGS metagenome assembly MDTB01 (sample SAMN05326650, study PRJNA326480) | marine metagenome | isolation source: seawater | place: Mediterranean Sea | collected 2009
ACAACACGTACCCAATATACTGGCTCGCCGCCCAGAAATTATGGCCTGTGGTGTAACTTCAGGTCAGCAGCTAGAACCCTGGTTAGATAAACCATCGGTGCTAGTGGTAGGTCCTGGTCTTGGACGCTCATCTTGGTCAGAGCAATTGCTGCAAAAAGCCGTCGCATCAGGTTTGCCTATGGTGCTGGATGCCGATGCCCTAAATATTCTTGCAGACGGGCGAGTGGTCAAAACCACCGATCACTCATGGGTTATAACCCCGCATGCTGCTGAAGCCGCGCGCTTATTAGGTGTCAGCGTCGCTGAAATTGAGGCAGATCGCTTCTCGGCAGTGCAACAATTACAGCAAAAATACAACGCTGTGGTTTTATTAAAAGGGCCAGGAACTTTAATAGCAGGTGCCGATCAAATAATTAAGGTTTGCCCCTATGGTAATCCCGGTATGGCAACAGCCGGAATGGGCGACCTATTAAGCGGTATAATTGGCAGCCTAGTAGCTCAGGGTCTAAGCCTACAAGATGCCACAGAACTAGGGTGTTGTTTGCACTCAGCGGCGGCGGATAGGCTAGTTGACGATTCGGGTTACCGAGGTATTGCGGCCACAGATCTTTTACCTTATTTGCAAAAGTTACTCAATCAGGAGTACCAATAATGGCTTTAGCCAATGCTGATATACAGCGATCAGTAGCCCTTGAAGGTGAGTCCAAGATGGTAGATTTTGGGGCGCAACTGGCGGCAGCAATTGGCAAAATAGATTCGCCATTACTCATTTTGCTAAATGGGGACCTAGGTGCGGGAAAAACAACCATTAGCCGGGGCATATTGCAGGGGCTTGGTCATCAAGGCGCCGTAAAAAGCCCGACCTATACCTTGGTGGAGCCCTATCAGCTCGCAATAGGTAAAATTTACCATTTTGACTTATACCGTTTAATAGACCCAGAAGAGCTAGAGCATATTGGTTTTTCTGATTACCTATCAGAGGCTAAGTTGTGCATAATAGAGTGGCCAGAAAACGGAGGAAGCTATATTCCTCTGCCGGATCTATCAATTGGTATACAGCTTAATGGATCTGGTCGCCAAGTGACCCTTGATTCAAGTACTGAGTCTGGTAAGCAATGTATAAATTTATTACAGCAACAGTAAACATTATTTAGGGTAAAGTTGGTGCAATTTCTAAAACCATTAAAAATAGTTTTCGCTACCCTAAGTATTTTGACGCTTCTATTCAGTGGGGCGTTTATCACCTCAGTGAATGCCGCAGAAATAAGTTCGGTTCGCTTATCACAGATTTCAGAAAAAACCCGAATTGTGTTCGATATAAGGGGCGCCATAGACTACAGAGTTTTTCAATTAGATAACCCAAGGCGGCTAGTGGTCGATGTGGCAAATGTGCCTCAAAAACCCTCGTTGTCACATCTAAAGCTTAAGGATACCCCAATTAGTAAAATGCGAGCTGCCCACCGCAAGGGCGACGATATACGTATCGTTTTAGACTTAAAACAGGCAGTTAGCCATAAGTCATTTACGCTTGCGGCAAATGAGCAATACAGTAACCGTTTGGTGGTTGATCTCAAGGCTAAACAACTGAGTAAAAGTCGTTCGGTTGAAGAGGTAGTCGAGCAAACGGATCGTGAAATTGTAATCGCAATTGACGCGGGTCATGGCGGTGTGGATCCTGGTGCACTGGGCCCAAATCGTATGCGAGAAAAGATTGTGGTTTTACAAATTTCACAACGCCTTAAAAAACTATTCGATAAAGACCCCAACTATAAAGGTGTTTTGATTCGAACCGGTGACTACTTTTTGGCTCATCGTAAGCGCACGCAAATAGCGCGAGATAATAAGGCTGATTTTTTCATTTCTATACACGCTGATGCGTTTACCGATCCCCGCGCCAACGGCGCCTCAGTCTATGCGTTGTCTAATAGAGGTGCATCCAGTGAAGCTGCCAGATTTTTGGCAAAAAAACAAAATAGTGCCGATTTAATTGGTGGTGGTACGGCATTAAATCTGGAAGATAAGGATGAGATGTTAGCCGGTGTTCTTCTAGATTTATCCATGACTGCCACTATGAGTACTAGCCTTGATGCGGGTAAGCAGGTACTAAAACAAATGGGCTCGGTGGCAAGATTGCATAAAAAGAAAGTCGAGCAAGCTAACTTTTTGGTTTTAAAGTCGCCAGATATTCCCTCTTTATTGATCGAAACAGGTTTTATTTCTAACCCCAAAGAAGCGCGCAAACTTGCCAGTGCCAATTATCAGCAGCGAATGGCAAAAGCTATTTATAATGGGCTGGATCAATATTATTCCGAGCATCCGCCAGAAGGTACGAAGCTGGCTAAAGTGATGAGCGGTAAACCATTGCGTTATATTGTTGCTCGAGGCGATACACTGTCAGAAATATCAGCTCAGTATAAAATCTCAATGAGCAAACTTATGCGCTACAATAATATGTCATCCAGTAAAATTCGCGTAGGCCAGGAAATCACGATTCCCGGTCGCTAAAACACTTAAAACGGACACTAGGCTATGCCAACAATTAATACCCTAAGCCCACAACTCGCTAACCAGATAGCGGCAGGTGAAGTGGTTGAGCGTCCGGCATCAGTGCTTAAAGAGCTAGTAGAAAACAGTCTCGATGCCGGTGCCACGCGAATAGATATAGAAGTTGAGCAGGGTGGTGTTAAGCGACTCTGTGTTCGCGACAATGGCTGTGGCATAGAGCAGTCAGATATGGCATTGGCGCTAAGTCGTCACGCTACCAGTAAAATCTCAGATATCGATGATTTAGAAGCGGTTGGTACACTGGGTTTTAGAGGTGAGGCGCTGGCTAGTATAGCCTCAGTCTCACGTCTATCCCTGATCTCTAATAACGGAGAAAGTCAGGCGTGGAAAGCAGTTAGTGAAGGCAGAGATATGGCGGTTGATGTTCAGCCGGCCGCCCATCCAGTCGGGACAAGCGTTGATGTGCGAGATCTGTTCTTTAATACGCCTGCCAGACGAAAATTTTTGCGTACCGAAACCACCGAATATAATCGAATTGACGACTACGCCAAAAAGCTCGCGCTGAGTCATATGCAGGTGGCTTTTAGCCTAAAACATAATCAGCGAGTTAACCTTAATCTTCAGCCTGCAGAAACTGTACTTGAACAAGAAAAGCGGGTTGCTGATATCTGTGGCAAACCTTTTATGGAGCAGGCGCTGTATATAGATTACGAGCGAGCTGGAATTCGGCTTTGGGGTTGGATTGGCCTGCCGACTTTTTCAAGAAGTCAGACCGATCTGCAACACTTTTTTGTCAATGGTCGCAGTATTCGAGATAAGGTGGTGTCCCATGCGGTGCGACAGGCTTATCAAGATGTTCTCTATCATGGTCGTCATCCCGCCTTTGTTTTATTTTTAGAAATTGAACCCAAAGATGTGGATGTAAACGTGCATCCTACCAAACATGAGGTTCGCTTTAGAGACAGTCGATCAATACATGGTTTTGTTTCAGGTACCCTGCAAAAAGTTTTGGCCAAAGACCGACCACAGGATCATCTTCAGTCAAATGAAAGCCAGAGTCTGTTAGCAGAAGAAACCATTCCCACTCAATCATCAATGGGCTTGGCGCCAGCCTCAAGCGGCTATAGTTTCTCGCCCCAGACTTCAGGTTTTCAAGGGCAGTCGGTTAATACGCCAATGCATGCCTATCAATCGCTGTACGGCGATAACGCATACCAAGAATCCGCCACTATTCCGCCATTAGGGTTTGCTATAGCGCAATTAAAGGGCATATATATTCTGGCCGAAAATGAACAGGGAATGATCGTTGTCGATATGCATGCTGCTCATGAGCGCATAACCTATGAGCAAATGAAAATAGATTTTGATAAAGAAGGGCTAATATCTCAGCCGTTACTAGTGCCAGAAAGTCTGTCTGTCAGTCAGCGAGAAGCCGATGCTGTAGAGCAAAACCCCGAAGTTTTTAAGCGGTTGGGCTTTTTAGTTGAGCGAGCAGCCGCGGAAAATATAGTTGTTCGAGAAATCCCAGCACTATTGCGTGGAACCCAAGTTGAAAGTTTGTTGCGTGATGTTATTTCAGATGTGCTTGAGCATGGCACTTCAGAGCGAATCAGGCATCAAATCAATGAAATACTTTCAACCATGGCCTGTCATGGCTCAGTGCGAGCAAACCGTAAACTCAGTATCCCAGAAATGAATGCGCTGTTGCGCGACATGGAGGCCACCGAGCGCAGTGGTCAATGTAATCACGGGCGACCTACCTACTTTCAGCTTAGCCTCGACGAGCTAGACAAGCTCTTTTTGCGCGGGCGTTGAGAATTAACTTGGCTAAGCAACAGCAACTACCGGTTATCTTTTTGATGGGGCCAACAGCAAGTGGCAAGACTGATCTTGCTATTTCATTGCTTGAACACCTGCCAGTTGAGCTTATTAATGTCGATTCGGCGCAAATATATCAGCAGATGGATATAGGTACCGCCAAACCTGATTCCGAAACCTTAAGCAAAGCACCACATCGATTACTTAGCTTTTGTGATCCTGCCGATGCTTACAGTGCCGCTGACTTTGCTAATGATGCCAAAAAAGAAATAGCCGATATCCACAGTATGGGGCGAATACCCCTGCTAGTTGGCGGTAGCATGCTATACTTTAAAGTGTTACTTGAGGGACTATCTGATTTGCCATCCGCAGATGCAGATATCCGAAAAGGTATTCAGGAGCAGGCAGACAGGGAAGGTTGGGCAAGTGTTCACCAGCAGTTGCAGTTAGTTGATTCAATAACTGCAGAAAAATTGCATCCAAATCATTCGCAACGTATTCAGCGAGCCCTTGAGGTCTACAAAATTACCGGTACACCGCTTTCAGAATTGCAAAGTCAATCTCAAGGCGGTATCGAACAAGATTATGATGTTCGCCAATATGCGCTAGTGCTGCAAAATAGAGCCTTGCTTCATCAACGTATAGAACAGCGTTTTATGGCTATGATGGAGGCGGGTTTTGCCTCTGAGGTAGAGCAGTTATTTCAGCGTGGTGATCTGCATGCTGATTTACCCTCAATTAGAGCTGCAGGCTACAGACAGTTGTGGGATTATTTTGAAGGTTATTGCGGGTTAGATGAAGCGGTTGAAAAGGCAATTATTGCCACTAGGCAATTAGCCAAAAGACAGCAGACTTGGTTGCGTAACTGGCCCAACTGTCAACAGATACAGGTCGACAACCAACAGGGTTACCTAGATCAAAAGGATCTCTACAAGAACTTTTTGTGATAACAGTGATACGTTCCGTATACTAAATCGTAGTGGTTAGGTAGAATAACATCTAAGGTGAGTTGCAATCCCACCTTGCTTTTTTGGTTGCGATTATTGCAACAATTATTGAATTTTCAATACTAGGAGAAATAACAATGTCAAAAGGACAGAACATTCAGGACCCATTTTTAAACGCGCTGAGAAAAGAGCGTGTTCCAGTCTCAATTTTTTTAGTCAATGGTATAAAGTTACAGGGTACCGTTGATTCATTTGACCAATTCGTTGTCATGCTCAAAAGTACCGTTAGCCAGATGGTGTACAAGCATGCTATTTCTACCATCGTCCCCTCTAAGTCAGTGAATTATCAGGCTGGGAGCACATCGGGTCAGGGTGCAAACAACGGAGATGTTTTCTAAGACACGTGTCGTTATTCTTTGATCGTCCGGATTTCGGTGAGCGCGCTGTTTTAGTTCACTTGAAACTAAACAGTGAATCTGAACCCGAGGATGTTGGAGAATTTGAGGAGCTAGTGAGATCTGCAGGCGGTGAAGTTGTAAAGCTTATCCGCGGGTCTCGCACTGCCCCCAATGCCAAATTTTTTGTTGGCACTGGCAAGTTAGATGAAATTGCTGAAGTGGTTAAGCGTGAATGCGCAGAGTTGATTATCTTTAACCATAATCTCTCACCCAGTCAGGAGCGTAACCTAGAGGCGTCCCTTGGGTGCCGAGTGCTTGATAGAACCGGTCTTATTCTGGATATCTTTGCTATGCGCGCTCGTACTCATGAGGGTAAATTGCAGGTAGAGTTGGCACAGTTACATCATCTTTCATCGCGCTTGGTGCGAGGTTGGACACACCTTGAGCGTCAAAAGGGTGGTATTGGTATGCGCGGGCCGGGTGAGACTCAGCTTGAGTCTGATCGGCGTATGGTTCGAGATCGAATTAAGTCGATCGAAAAACGTCTTGAAAAGGTAAGAATTCAGCGTGATCAGGGGCGACAATCTCGTCTAAAATCTGATACACCAACGATCTCTTTGGTTGGCTATACAAACGCGGGAAAATCGACGCTTTTTAACAGGGTAACTGAGTCCGATGTATATGCAGCAGATCAGCTATTTGCAACCTTAGATCCAACCATGCGGCGCTTGGATATTCCTGAACAGGGACCAGTGATTTTTGCCGATACGGTGGGTTTTATCAGTCATTTGCCACACCGATTAATTGATGCCTTTCGTGCAACTCTTGAAGAAGCGGCTGCGGCAAATGTACTGTTGCACATAGTTGATGCTTCAGCTGAGGATAGGTCGATTAATATAGACCGAGTGAATGACGTGTTAAAAGAGATTGATGCTCATGCACTACCAACACTAATGGTGTACAACAAGATCGACCTTATGGAAGATGGCGCTGCAAAGATAGAGCGCGATCAAGAGGGTCGGCCAACAGCAGTATGGTTGTCCGCTTTAACAGGGGCAGGTGTGGACATGCTACTTGAGGCCGTGTCCGAGTATTTGCCAAGAAAACTGATTCATAAACATATACAATTGCAACCCAGTCATGGCTCGTTAAGAGCGGCTCTCTACAGTCACAAAGCAGTATTGAGTGAAACTTATGATGATTATGGCGGGGCAAATCTCGAAGTGCAGTTGCCTGAAAGCGATTTTTTTCGCTTGGTTAAGCAATCGGGGTTGAAATTAGAGGATTTAGACACCATCTAGTAGACAATACTAGATGAAATGCAGATGCCACACACCTTTGTTGATGGCGCTGTTAATATTTTAATGTGGAGTAATACTATGGCTTGGAATGAACCTGGTGGCGGAAAAGATCCATGGGGCGGTAATCGCGGTAGCGATGGCCCACCTGATATTGATGAAGCGCTAAAAAAATTAGCTGAAAAGTTTCAATTTTTTGGCGGCGGTGGCAGTGGTGGAAGCATTAAAGGTTTGCTACCTATTGTACTTGCTGTTCTAGCGATCCTTTGGGGGCTTATGGGCTTCTATCAGGTAGATGAAAAAGAACAGGCGGTGGTTTTAAGGCTAGGTAAATATCACCAGACCAATGGCTCAGGTTTACATTGGAATCCACCGATTGTTGATTCAATTAAAGTGGTTGGTGTCACTGAAGAGCGGCAGTATCCCGCTCGTGGTCTGATGTTGACGCAGGATGAAAATATTGTCGAAATATCCCTCACGGTTCAGTACAACATTGCCGATGCAAAAGACTTTGTTCTGAATATCAAGGATCCTGAAACCAGCCTTAAACGTGCTACAGATAGTGCATTGCGTCACGTCGTAGGTAGTACGGGGCTAGATGGTGTGATATCGACAGGTCGTGAAGAAGTAGCACTTGGCACTGCCGAAAAGCTGCAAAATTTGCTCGATATTTACGGTAGTGGTATTAACGTTGTTAAGATTAATATTGAGGAATCTCGTCCGCCATCAGAAGTTAAAGCTGCCTATGATGATGTGATTAGAGCGCGAGAAGATCTTGAGCGTTTAGTCAATGAAGCCCAAGCCTATTCCAATGGCATTATTCCAGAGGCACGTGGTGAGGCGCAAAGACTTAGAGAAGAGGCTGAGGGATATAAGTCTCAGGTTGTTTCTAAATCTGAAGGTGAGGCGAAACGTTTTACCAAGCTTTTGACGGAATACAAAAAAGCTCCTGTTGTTACACGTGAGCGGCTCTATCTTGATGCTGTTGAAGAGGTTATGACTCAGAGTACTAAAATTCTGATGGATGCTGATGGTGGCAATAATATGTTGTATTTGCCGTTGGATAAGATTGTTCAGCAGGGCAATAGCAGCAGGCAATCAGATTCAGATGTTACAAGCGATCAAATGGTTGACCGTATCGCCAATGATGTGATCGAAAGGTTGCAGAGAAACAATGATCGAATTCAATCGGAGAGACGACGATGAAAAATCTATTTAAAGCACTAGGTTTATTGGTTGTTGTTGTTATTGCGGTCAATAGTACCCTGTATGTAGTAAGCGAATTTGAACGCGGTGTTAAATTGCGCTTTGGTAAGTTAATTGAAGCAGATATTCAGCCGGGTTTACATGTCAAAATCCCCTTTGTGGATGATGTGCGAATCTTTGATGCCCGTGTTTTAACGGTTGATGCACAGCCCGCTAGTTTCTTTACCATCGAGAAAAAGCGTCTGATTGTTGATTCTTATGCAAAATGGCGTATCGCCAATGTAGAGACTTACTACAAGGCGACCGGTGGTGTTGAGTCTGTTGCTCATAACCGTCTTGCCAATCGGGTTAATACTGGGCTGCGAAATCAGTTTGGTACTAGAACACTTCATGAAGTGGTTTCTGGTGAGCGCGATCTACTAATGAAAAATATAACTGCCGATCTCAACCGCACAGTATTAGATAGCTTGGGTATTGAAGTAATTGATGTTCGCGTCAAGCGTATTGATCTACCTCAAGAGGTGAGCGGTCCAGTATTTAGACGAATGACAGCTGAGCGTGAAAAAGAAGCGCGTGAATTGCGTTCAACTGGTAAAGAAAAAGCGGAGAAAATTCGTGCGGCTGCTGATCGGGAGAGAACCATTGAGCTGGCTAACGCCTATCGTGATGCTGAAGAACTGCGTGGTGAAGGAGACGCTGAAGCGGCAAAAATTTATGCCTCTGCATACCAAAAAGATCCCGAGTTTTATTCATTTGTAAGAAGCTTGAATGCTTACAAGAACTCTTTTTCTAATAAGGGCGATATTATGCTTGTGGAGCCTGATAGTGATTTCTTTAAGTATTTAAAACAGCAGGATGTAGATTAGAGAAATAAAAAGAGATTGTGGTTAAAAATTTCTGCCACAAAAGCAGCTATTTTGTTAAGATTAAAAAAACCGGGGCGACTCGGTTTTTTTATTTGTCTAAAGTTGTAAAAATTACAGAAATAATGCCACAAAGATTGGTTTAATCCTTATAATTGCATATTTGATGTAATTAAAGATTAAATCCTGTGAGGATACTGTGTCAAAAGTAGACAGTTGGTTATTACCAGATGGCATCGATGAGGTGCTACCCGAGCAAGCGCGCCTGATTGAAGGGTCGCGGCGAGAACTGTTGGATCTTTATAATGGTTGGGGCTATGACTTAGTTATTCCGCCCATGGTTGAGTTTACCGAATCCCTGTTGAGTGGTTTTGGCTCGGATCTAGATTTGATGACATTTAGACTGACCGATCAGCTTAGCGGTCGAATGATGGGCATTCGTGCGGATATAACTCCTCAGGCGGCACGTATTGATGCGCACAGCCTTAATCGTCAGGGTCCAAGCAGACTTTGTTATGCCGGAACAGTGCTACAAACTAAGCCTAGGGGTCCTCTTGAATCGCGCACGCCTATATCGGTGGGTGTCGAGCTGTTTGGCGAGGCGGGTATTAGTGCTGATATTGAAGTGATCGAATTATTTTTGAAAACTCTGGATGTCGCCGGAGTAGATGCAGTTCATCTTGATCTTGGGCATGTGGATATCATGCGTGGCTTACTGGTGGGTTCTAATCTTTCAACAGACCTGGAGGCGGAGCTATTTGAATTGCTTCAGCGCAAAGCAAGCACTGAGCTCGAAGTATGGATTAACAGTAATATTAGTGATTCAAAACTGGCTGATTGGCTCAAATCATTGCCGACCCTAGCTGGTGGCACTGAGGTACTGGCTGAGGCGCAGCAAAGTCTTGCCGGTGCACCCAAGCAAGTTATCGATGCTTTAACTCAGTTAGAGCAAATTGTTGATGCATTAACTATGCAAACGGGTCAGCAGGTAACCATCTATATCGATTTAGGTGATATTCCAGGTTTTGGTTATCACACGGGTGTGGTTTTTGCCGCCTATAAACAGGGCTATGGTAAGGCGCTGGGTAACGGTGGACGCTACGATAATATTGGTGAGGCCTTTGGTCGTGCTAGAACCGCTACTGGGTTTGCTTTTGATTTAAAATCCTTGGTTGCTAATGGTCAATTTAATCAACAAGCACAGGCCGGTATCTTTGTGCCACAACCGGCTGATAATGAATGTCGTGAAAAAATTGCCTCTCTTCGCCAACAGGGTGAACGCGTTGTACAAGGTTTTGCAGGACAGGTTGTGGATTTTCAAGAAATTAATTGTGATCGTCAGCTGGTACAAAAAGGCGGTCAATACATTATCGAAAAAATCGTCTAATTTGATCAATTAGCTGAATACTTAGAGTATAAAATTTTATGGGTAAAAATGTTGTGATCCTCGGCTCCCAATGGGGCGATGAGGGCAAAGGAAAAATTGTTGATTTATTGACCGATAAAGCCTCTATGGTAGCGCGATTTCAGGGCGGTCATAACGCTGGTCATACTCTGGTAATCGATGGTAAAAAAACAGCATTACATCTTATTCCTTCAGGCATTTTGCGCGATCATGTCACCTGCGTGATCGGCAACGGTGTGGTATTGGCCCCTGATGCCCTATTTAAAGAAATTAATATGCTCGAAGAGCGTGGCGTTGAAGTGCGTGATAGGTTGAAAGTTTCGGGGTCGTGCCCGCTAATTTTGCCCTATCATATTGCCATCGATCAGGCTCGAGAAGCCTCTTTAGGTAAGGCTAAAATTGGTACCACAGGTCGTGGGATTGGACCGGCGTATGAAGATAAGGTTGCTCGAAGATGTTTGCGTCTGAGTGATATGGCCAATATGGATCGGTTTGCAGAAAAACTCAAAACTGTTCTTGAGTATCATAATTTCGCCCTAACTCAGTACTACAAAGTTGACTCGGTCGACTTTGATGAAACCTTAGCTCTTTGTAAAACTTGGGCTAAGGCGCTTTTGCCAATGATGGCTGATGTCACTGATATTCTGCATACAGCGCGCGAAGCGGGTGAAAATATCCTGTTTGAAGGTGCGCAGGGTTCACTATTGGATATTGATCACGGCACCTATCCGTTTGTGACCTCCTCTAATACCACTGCGGGTGGTACGGCGACTGGCAGTGGCTTTGGTCCAATGTATTTGGATTATGTGCTGGGTATTACTAAGGCCTACACTACGCGAGTAGGCTCTGGTCCATTCCCGACAGAATTACATTGTGAAATTGGCAATTATCTGGGTGAAAAAGGGCATGAATTTGGGACTACAACCGGTCGTGAGCGCCGCTGTGGTTGGTTTGATGCGGTGGCCCTAAGACGCGCAGTACGCATTAATAGTATCACCGGTATCTGTCTGACTAAGTTGGATGTTTTGGATGGTCTTGATGAGGTTAAGATCTGTATTGGCTATAAAAATGCTGATGGTAGTTCTTTTGAAAACCCAACCCATGCCGATGACTTTGAGGGAATTACCCCAGTTTATGAAACTCTTCCCGGCTGGAGTGAGGTTACCGTAGGAGTGCAGTCTTTAGATAAGTTGCCGGCTAATGCTCAGGCCTATATTAGCCGAATAGAGGAACTTATTGGCGCACCGGTAGATGTTGTCTCTACCGGCCCTGATCGTGTTGAAACTATCGTTTTACGGCACGCATTTAACTAGCTTACGGATTAAGCCTTTGGTTGGCTATAGTGAGTAATCTCTCGCGACTGACCCAGCTTAAATAGGTGGTCAGCGCGCTTGGGCATTTCTTCTAAGATATTTTCTGTAACGCGCTGAAAATAACTGATAAATCGAAGTATTTGCGGTTCAGACATCACCCCTGATCCTGCCTGAATACCCTCTTTTTCAAGTCGTTTGACCATTTTTTGCTCCTGCTCTAAGCGCCAATTAAAAACGGTGTCAAAAGTGGGGGCTTGCAACATAATTAATTCATCCAATAACTCAAATAATGGCGGATAATCTTGTTCCAGTGCGCGGTTAACATAGTTGCGCCAGAGGCCATCTCTATCGTCATTTTCTTCGAGGCTATTGATAGGTTGAGCCAGCTTATCTGAGCTTTGTGGTTTAGCGCCTAGGCACCAGCCCTCAAGAACGATTAGTCCAATTTTGCCCTCAGTTGTTTTGAGGCTATTAGCAGGGGCCCTATCATCGATACTTTTATCAAAGCGAGTAATGACTGTTTTCTCCCCGGCGGCTAGACTTTGTATAGAGTCGATAGCGAGTTGCACATCATGGGTCCCGGGAACACCGCGAGTCTCCAATAGTGGGTGAACTGTGGCGCCTAAGTAGCTGCGTTCAGCCTTAGTCAAATAAAAATCATCTAGGGAAAAGGATACAGTGGTTACCTCAAGTCGCTCGGCAATCACTGTGCATAAATAATCAGCAAGGGTAGATTTACCTGAACCCTGACAGCCATTAATACCTATGATTTGGGGTGAATTGTCCGGTTTATAGTTATTGACTAGGTTGTCTACTAGGGGCGAGAACCACTGGTTTGCTGCTTGTAAATAAGAAAGGGGTAATTGATTGCGGTCGAGAAATGCCTTTTCCTCTGAACTCATTTTCATAGATGTTTTTCCAAAGCGATGCTATTTTGATGTCATGTAAAGTATTGAATCCTGTACAGCTGAGAAGATGTTGTAACAATTGAAAGTTGCTTAACATCAAGCGGAAGCTGGTGAGTGCGAGGCAACTTAGAAATTACTCGGTTATACAACATCAACAATACTAGCATAGACCTAAAACTTAAAACTAGCGTCAATCATTGAAAATAAAACCCTAAAAGAGAGAATGAATATTGTTATCATAGGCCACTGTTTGGTATTTAGCTATTTGGGATCAAGAATGAGACATTTATTGATGGCTGCGTTTGTTATTTTGATAGGCTGTGATGTGGCTAACACGAATCAACCCAGCGCGAGCGGGGCTATTACGCCTCTGGTCGATCAGAGTAATGATTGGTATCAGTCTGCATCTCAGCAGATTCAGCAGCAACGCTTAATTGCCAATGCCATTCAAAATGATGAGGGTGCGGCAAAAAATATTATCTTATTTATTGGCGATGGAATGAGTTTAACCACGGTGACAGCCTCACGGATTCTTGAGGGTCAACAGCGGGGCTTATTGGGCGAAGAAAATAACCTTAGTTTTGATAATTTCCCTTTCTCTGGATTATCAAAAACCTATGCGGTTGATGCTCAGGTTGCAGACTCTGCAAACACTATGACTGCATTAATGAGCGGAGTGAAGACGAACAAAGGCATCGTTGGTATTAACGAATCGGTTGTTCGTGGTGAATGCAGCACTCAGAGGGGTAATGAGGTTATTTCAGCGCTAGATTTGGCAGAACTGGCTGGTTTATCTACAGGTATAGTCACAACAACCCGAGTAACCCATGCAACACCGGCGGCAACCTATGCCAAATCGGCGGATAGAAAATGGGAGGACCCCTCTGATATGCCTCAGCAGGCGCTTAAAGATGGCTGTGTTGATATTGCGACTCAACTTATCGAATATAAAGCCAACCTTAATTCACGCTATAAAGGGGCTAATAGTAATGGTATTGAGGTGGTAATGGGCGGCGGTAGTCGACACTTTCTTCCGCAGGCATCCGTTGATGACAATCAAGAGGATACTGTTGGTCAGCGCCCAGACGGTCGCAATTTAATCGTTGAATGGAAAAGCATTTATCCCGACGGGCTTTATATGGATAGCCGCTCGAGTTTTGATCGTGCAAATTTTGCGGAAGCAACTAATGTGTTGGGATTGTTTAATAAGACCCATATGCGATTTGATGCCAATAGGAAATCGAAGACTGTCAAAGAGCCTTCATTAAGTCAGATGACTGAAAAAGCACTGCAGGTACTGTCCAAAAATCCAAAAGGGTTCTTTTTGATGGTTGAGGGAGGGCGTATTGATCATGCTCATCATGTAGGCAATGCATTCAATGCATTATCAGATACTATTGAGCTATCCAAAGCAGTGGAGGTTGCGCTTAAAAATACCAATGCTAAGGACACTTTAATTATTGTCACAGCAGACCACAGTCATGTCTTTACCATGGCGGGATACCCCAAGCGTGGTAATCCTATTATGGGTAAGGTTGTTTCTGTGGGTGATAAAAAGCCTCAGTTAGCTAATGATAACTTGCCGTATACAACGTTGGGTTATACCAATGGTATTGGACATCGGCACTTGGGCTCAGAGACAGATGCAGATCAGGGTTATAAGGAGCAGGGTGCTCCGGGGCGAGCCAATCTTAGTCAGGTGGATACCACTCAGTCAGGGTTTTTTCAAGAGTCATTGGTGCCGTTAGAATCGGAAACTCACTCCGGTGAGGATGTACCAATTTATGCATCAGGTCCGGGGGCGCATTTAATTTCTGGAAGCAATGAACAAACACTCATCTTTCATGCAATGAACCATGCGGGTGGTTTACTAACCAAGGCAAAAAAAGCCCTTGAAGATTAATCTTTAAGAGTAGGCTTCACTGGTAAACCATGGGCAATTTTATGATTGATTTCATCGATGGTCTTAGAAATAGCTAAAAATCGCTCAGATGAGGCGGGGTGAGAAGCAGAGTGATTAGAGCCTATGTTGCCTGGATGTTCTGCTGCCATATCGCGCCAGAAGTCTGCAACACCCTCCAACGGCAATCCTGCGGCATTCATATAGTACAGGGCCACATAGTCAGCCTCGGCTTCAAAATCCTGTGAGAATGCACTGGCACCGGCACTGCCAAAAATACCCTGAGTGTCGAAGCCATTGGCTGCTGCGGCAAGATCAAGCAATGTGCCAAACATAGTATTGGTCTGTTTTTTATCAATATGACCCATCAGGTTATGCCCCAGCTCATGGGCGATAACTAAGGCAAGATCTTGATCGTCTCTGGCGAATCTCATCATACCTTTAGTAATTATAATTCTTTTACCATCAGCATAGGCATTAACCGCATCGCTTCCTTGAAGCACAACAGGGTAACCACAAATTTTTTCTTGGTTAATCCTTAGGTTAAAAACCTGTTCGTCACGTCTAATTTTTAAATTGATAACAGAAGAATCAGATGTTTGGATGCGAGAAGTCTCAGCATAGAATTTTGTATGCTGCGGTTGATGGTTGCCATAAGGTATATCATTAACCGCTAGGACTTTATCGTTGACTAGAAGCCCACTTCTAGCAGCAGGCCCATTTTTGGCAACCCAAGTAATGGTAAATTCATTGCTACCTAAGATTTTTTCAGCGGTTTTTTTCCAGTAACCCTCATAATCCCCGCTCGCGGTGCCTTGAGCACCTGGGGAGTTGATTTGGTTTTCAGTGCAAAATTGATTTGCGGAGCTAAGAATAGGGTAGGATACCTTATGTAATCGCTGCTTGTAGCTAAGGTCTTTTTTGAGAGCGAGTTCTCTTTGGAGAGCCGCTTCTGTATTGAGTTCAGCAGCATCGTATTGCATTCGCGTCGTGCTTGGTGCTGCACAGGCAGCGAGAAATAAAAAAATAACTAAAATACTATTTAGCCTAAACATCCCATTTCCTTTGATGAAATTTTTTTTGATTGCTGGATCTACTGTATCAGCTTGTAGCTTATTTACAAAAGAAAGGAGCGATATAACTAAGAGTCGGCTCTAAATTAGACTAATCTTAATTCGAGTTAAATTTAAAAAGGATTGAATGACTATGAGGTTTTTACTTATTTCGGCAGCCCTATTTGTTAGCAGTCACACAAACGCAAATGAATTATTGAAAAAATTTGATCCTAAAGAATTGTCCTTCAGCGTAATAATAAGCTCGGACTGTCTTGTAGAGCAAAGAGACATAGAGAGAGTGGTTGAGGATGTTTTTCTTAGCTCTGGAATCAAGCCAAAAAACGACACTTGGTACAGCGATGCTATACACCTTCGTGTATCTATCCGTTGTCTGGCAACACCAAATAATTACCCAGTATTCATAAACAATGCGGTTTTTGTTGATTACAGCCCTTCAACAAAGTTCATGCACGCAGTTTTAAGTAAAGAATATTCTCGATTGGGTATGGAGTCAAAATCGATAGCCTTAAATAGTATCAAGGTTAGTGTTCAAAATGCCATTTCAGATTTTATTAAAATTAACCATATGACTTCTGATCAGGGCAAAGAAGGCTAATTGCACTTAATTTTTAATAAATTATGTCTTGTAAAATACAAGAGTTAAATGTGAAATTTTAGCAGCCGCTAATTTTAAAGCAAAAATAAATAGGCGCATTATCTTTACTGTTGATTAGACGTGATGAAGATAATTCGTGCTAATGGATTTGCTTTGCCACATAGTTAATTTACCTTAGCCTTTTTGCCCTTCGCCTAAAAACACTTTCATACCAATTTTGTTGCTCGAAGCGCCACTATTTAGAAATTTATTTATTTTTTGAGCAGTCGCGCCAATCAAATGCAATGAATTGGTATACAATGCGTGACCTTCGGTGATCGTCAGCGCTGAAAAGTCATTGATGATTATTGATACAACATAGAATTAAATATAGTATTAAAATTTAAGGTAGGGGCTTACAAGTGTCATTTATTGATCATATTTTTTACAAATTAAAAAATCATTTTTTCATTACATTCAAACCTAAAAATACTGCAAGGCTATTTATTGTAATTCTAGCGATTACATTGAGTGGCAAAGTCTTTGCCAATG
>MDTB01123958.1_pt1 | contig 16762 bp, 10 predicted proteins | sample 811161 | NCBI WGS metagenome assembly MDTB01 (sample SAMN05326650, study PRJNA326480) | marine metagenome | isolation source: seawater | place: Mediterranean Sea | collected 2009
GTTTTTCGAGAGCTTGAAAACCCTTCAAACTCTCGAGATAGCTTGCCAACGCCTCACTATTGTTGCCATTTGATTCAGCAATACGAGCCTTCACAAGAGCCAAAGCCGCCTTTACTCGAGTCTCGGCAGCATCCCCTCCTCCGTAACCCTCCACGATATCAACTTCAATTTCAGCAAGGCGATCTTTGAGTCCAGATGGTTTAAACTTTGAAGCAAGGAGCAAATATCTTAGTTGCGCCTTCGCTGCGAGTTCAGAAGAGAGCTTAGGATCATTAATCGCTTCTTTGAGCCACGCCTCACCTTTCTTCAAGTCACCCAGAGCGAAAGCAAGTTCGGCACGCCGCACCTTCAGAACTCTAGCCTGCGAAGCAAGTTCAGGTCTGACAGAAACAAATTTGAGTTGTTTTTGGACCTCCTTGATAAGTGATTCAAGTCGCTTGGTTCTTCCTTCAAGAACCGGAAGCCCGTCGACACCCTCCTCAAGGAGCCAGCCGAAAAGTTTCGTATTTGTCTCCTGTGCTGAACGAATCACATCTCGAGCGAGACTCTTTTCCTGAGCTAGCGCTGTCTCAACAATTTCTTTTGCAACAATAGCTTGGCGCTCCGATTGGAGCACCGCATTACGCTGATCGGCCCACTCCCTTTCTTTTACTTCAACGCTCTTTTGATAATCAAAAAGTTCACTCTTCGCATCTTTGACCCTCAGGAATTGAGTCCCTCCCCAAACCAAAGAAAAAACGAGTGAAACAACTGATGCAATCGCGAAACGATTGGAGAAATACCAAGATTTCCTTTCTGCCTCCTTCTTTAAATTTTCGAGACGATTCCGCTCCTCTTTCTGAGAGAATTCACCCTCCAGCACCCCGAATTTCTCGGCCACCTCGCGCATATTGAAGGGACGCCTCCACGGATCAAGCTCAAGGCAAGAGTCTATCACTTTCCGAAAAACTTCCTCCTTTTCATTAGCGGCTTCATGAACCCATAACACTTTGTTCTGCTGTTCCAAACCCGCGGCAATTCCTTCATGATCAGCATCGATATCAAATCGTTGATTTTCTCCCGGAGATGGACACAGCCACTGGAAAAGTTTATCCGCACGCGGAAAGACTCCGGTTAGCAAGCGATAAGCCAGAACGCCAAAAGCATAAACGTCCCACCGATACCCATCTTCCCCTTGGTAGCCATCAGGTGAACGAAGTTGCTCGGGCGGAGCATACAGGAGAGCGTCGCTATAATTGGGGCGATGAACCCCTGGCATCAGGCCACTCGCAAAATCAGCAAGGAGAGGAAGTCCATCCTGTCCTAGAAAGATATTACCAGGTTTGAGGTTTCCATGAGCGACATTTGCCGAGTGGAGTTTTGCGAGCGCTAAGGCCAAATTTTGTAAAAATGGCCAGGTCAAATCACTTTGGAGGTATTGTGTCAACGAAACCTGGAGAGTTCTAGCTGTCACGGTTTCGCTATCCTCACCCCTATCGCCGAGAAGCTCCATCGCGACCCAAGCTGGCCTAGTTTCCAATTCATGCGAAATAATGGGAACGATTGCTCCTTGAGCTTCGGCTTTAAAGACCCGGCCAATTCGATCGAGCATCAGCCCGGGATTGGAAGACATACTACTGAATACCTTGAGCGCGCAGTGAGAACCATTATCTCGGGACGCTAGGTAGACGATACCAGCTGCCCCCGAACCAATTTCGGCCTCTATCTTGTATCCTTGAATTTGCGGGCTTCCCATCGTGCTTTAAGCAAACAATCCTCTCCATTCGCAGAGAAATGTCCAGTCCATGAAAATGCCACGCTTTTTTAGGTGAAATTGATTAAAAAAAGGAGAATGATTCGTATTTAAAACAATTATCGCGATAAACTATGAAAGAATCTTGTCCAGGTAACCCCTTTGCCAATGACTTCTCGCGTCGTGGATTTCTCCACGTCGGTCTTCTAGGAGGCCTAGGCCTCTCCCTTCCTCAATTCCTCTCGATGGAAGCGAAAGCGCAACAGAAACAATATAAAACCCGTGAAGGCGTTGCCAAATCGGTCATCCAAATTTTTCTGCCCGGTGGAATGGCTCACCAAGAATCATGGGACCCAAAGCCATATGCTCCGACTGAATACCGGGGACCTTTTGGCACCATTAATACCTCGATCAAAGGGATCAAGTTTAGTCAAAATCTTAAGCACACCGCCAAAATCGCTGATAAGATGACGATTATCCGCTCGATGGCTCACGGCGAGGCGGCCCACGAACGCGGAACCCATAATATGTTCACCGGTTACAAGCCATCACCAGCGCTCCAATATCCAGCAATGGGGTCAGTGGTTGCTCACGAATTAGGGCCCCACAACAATCTCCCTCCCTATGTCTGTGTCCCTTCTGTCCCAAATGAATTTGCAAACTCTGGATATCTTTCGTCGGCGTTTGGCCCTTTTGCAATCGGATCAGAACCATCTCGCGGCGATTTCAAGGTACGCGATCTTAGTATGCCAGGTGGCGTCGACGACACTCGCTTTAATCGCCGTCGTAGCTTACTTGAAACGGTCGATCATCATTTTAGGACAATCGAGGAATCAGATGCCCTCGATTCAATGGACGCCTTTTATCAGCATGCCTACAAGTTGATTTCGTCCCAAGAAGCCCGCGAAGCTTTCAATCTTAAAGCCGAGCCAGAAGCCGTCCAAAATCGCTACGGAATGAACACTCCAGGACAGCGCATGCTCCTCGCACGTCGCTTGGTAGAAGCGGGAACGCGCTTTGTCTCGCTTACAGCAGGCGGATGGGATCACCACGACAACATTAAAAATGGTATTCAGCAGCAGATGCCTTCGGTGGACCAGGCCATAGCTGCTCTCATTTCCGATCTTGATGAACGCGGGCTTCTCGACTCCACGCTTGTGATGGTGACCTCGGAATTTGGCCGCACTCCTAAAATTAACGGCACTGGAGGGCGCGATCACTGGCCACGTGTTTTTTCAGTCGGCCTTGCCGGCGGTGGCGTTCAGCGAGGACTAGTTCACGGTTCGTCAGATGCCCTTGGGGGCGAACCTGAAGAAGACATGGTTGGCATTGAAGACCTAGCTACAACCGTATACAATCAACTTGGAATTACGGGTGATAAGGAGCTTATGTCGCCCGGAGATCGCCCCATTGAGATCGTAGACGGAGGTCGTATTCTAGACGAAATCCTCGTTAAGAAAGCCTAAATAGAAAAACGTTATGGCCCGCACGCTGCTCCTTTTTCTATTCTCATCTATTCTTGCATACGGCTTTAGCCCCGAACTCTCTCGCGTAGAACCCCGTGGCGGAAGGGTGGGCTCCGAAGTTCAAATTCAACTTTATGGGAGTCGTCTAAATGACCCTCAAGAGCTTTTACTCTACAATAAGGGCTTAACTGTAAAATCTCTTATTCCTAGCAAAGATGGTAAAAGCGTTAAGGCCATCATCGCTATTGCTTCAGATGCTCCGCTCGGGGAGCATCCAATGAGGCTGCGCTGCAAAAGCGGCCTCACTTATATGCGGACGTTTTGGGTGGGGCAATTCCCCACGGTCATGGAGGCTCGATCCGAAGATAAAAAGAGGGACCTCAACGACACTTTTAAAGAACCCCAGAAAATAGACCTTAACGTTACCGTGCAGGGAATCGCTGACCGCGAAGACGATGACTATTATCAAATCCAGTGTGAAAAAGGCCAACGCCTGTCGGTCGAAGTAGAAGCGATGCGCCTGGGTCGCGTCATGTTCGACCCTTACGTTGCGATCCTAGATGAAAATCGATTCGAACTCGCCGTAAATGATGACTCCCCACTCCTGAAGCGTGATTGCGCTACTTCCATTATTGTCCCTGAAGATGGCCCCTATACTGTTGTGATACGAGAATCATCATATGAAGGAAACTCCTCTTCACAATACCGCCTCCATATTGGAAACTTTCCAAGACCGCGGGCTATTTTCCCTCCGGCAGCGAAACCCGGTGAGGAGATCGAATTCACCTTTATCGGCGATTCTAAGGGTGACTTAAAAAAGAAGATAAAAGTAGGCCACCAAGCCTTCTCAGCCTTCATCGAAGATGGTGGGTTGATCTCACCTTCTGGAAACAGCGTGCACATCTCCCCTCTCGATTATCTCAATGAAATCGAGCCTAACGAAAATTTCAAACAGGCCTATCCGCTCAAGAATCCACCGAAGGCTCCAGTTGCTTTTCACGGAATTTTATCGAACAAGGACGATAAAGACTGGTTTCGCTTTCAGGCCAAGAAAGGCGAAAAACTCCGTTTCCAAGTCCTGGCCCGCCAACTCCGCTCACCACTCGACAGCCTGATTTCAATCCGGCAGGCTAGCGATAATAAATACCTTATCGCAAATGACGACCAAACAGGTGGCATTCCGGATAGTAGGCTCGATTACGAAATCCCTGCTGACGGGAATTATGTTCTAGAGGTTCGTGATCAACTCAAGCGTGGTGGGCCAGACTTCGTTTATCGTATCGAGATTCAAAACCGTGCTCCGTCAATTTCGGCAACAATCCCAAAAGCAGATCGAGTTGATACCCAAAAACATAAAATGATTCATGTCCCGCGTGGGAATCGTTTAGCCATTGTCCCAAACATCGCCCGTTCGAACATAGGTTGTGATATCGATTTTCACGCTCCGAACCTTCCGGAGGGAATCTCTGTCAAGTCCCACACCGTTCCCCGCAGTCTAAGCAGCTTCCCGATATTATTTGAAGCAAAAGCCGATGCCTCAATTGGAGGCGGACTGTACTCTTTTGAAATTGAAGACCCAAAGACCAAACTTAAAGGACCATTCACGGAAAAGATTTCACATCTCTATGTAAACAATCAGGGGGATTACCACATCACCAATACCGACAAGCTTTCCGTTGCTATTATCGAGGAGGCACCTTTCCACCTTGAACTTTTTGCCCCTCCAGTGCCGCTCGTAAGAAACGGCACCATGACACTTAAGATCACTGCCAAACGAGCAAATGATTTTAATAAAAAGATAAAGGTGAAACTCCCTTGGAAACCACCAGGAATTGGAGCTCCAACTGAGGTAGAGATTCCTGAAGGCAAAAACGAAGTAAGCCTCACCCTCAATGCCTCCAACGACGCTCCCATTAATGATTGGAAAATCCTAGTTACTGGAGAATCAGTTACCGACCAAGGAACAGTTAGAGTCTCTTCAGAATTTGCTGAACTTAAAACCTCCGAGCCCTTTGTGAACCTCACACTCGCCATGGCTGCGACCAATCCTGGAAAAAATACGAATGTCGTCGCCACTGTAGATCACATTGAACCTTTCACTGGAGAAGCTCGAGTTATTCTACACGCCCTTCCACATGGGGTGAAATCGAATGAGAAAAAAATCACTACAAATTCAACCGAAATTACATTCCCACTTGAAGTGGCAAAGGACGCCCGTAAGGGCAAACATGCCAATCTATTTTGTCAGGTAATCATAACTAAAGACGGTCACCCCATTCCACACAATGTAGGTCAGGGAGGCACTCTAAGAATCGACCCTCCCCCACCAGCTCCAAAAAAGAAGCCTGAAGCCAAAGAGACACCGGTAAAAACAGAACAAAAAGAGGCACCCAAAAAACCACTCTCCCGCCTCGAGCAACTTCGTCAGTCCCAAAAGCAATGAAGCTCCCAACTTTCCTTTTTCTAGCCGCACTTACCCTCGGAGCGTCAGCATCTATCACCGCTGTTCGTGATATCTTCGAACATTCCTGTGTTGAATGCCATAATGCTGAAAAGGACAAAGGAGGACTCCGCATGGACGTGAAAGCAAGCTTTTTAAAAGGTGGTGATTCTGGGTCCCCGATCGACTTGAAAACGCCGGACAAATCAGAGCTTCTCCGCCGAGTGCTCCTTGCGCATGACGATGATGAATTCATGCCACCCTCCTCAAAAAAGAAAGAGCGCAAGCCTCTTACACAAGAGGAAATTAATCGTCTCAAAAATTGGATCACCAAGGGTGCCAAATGGGATGAAAAGATCACCCTTAAGCATCGGGAAAGAAGCGCGACTAAAGAAGATTATTCAAAAGCTGATCCGAATCTGGCCTCGATCGCGGTGTATCCTACCTCCATCACTCTTGAAACGAAGCGTGACTTTCACCGCCTCATAATCCTTGCGACCGATAAGAATGCTGTCACTCGCAATGTCACATCCTCAGTTAAATTTACTATCGCCGATCCATCGCTCACCCGAATCGAGGGCTCAACCTTGTTTCCGATCAAGGACGGTGCCACGACCGTAAATATCGCCTTCCGAGGCAAGGAACTCACCGTCCCAGTCGTCGTGAAGGACGCAGCCAAGGACCGCCGCGTAAGCTTCCAACAAGACGTGGTTCCTGTTTTTACTGCAGCGGGCTGTAACACCGGCGCTTGCCATGGTTCCGCGCGAGGACAAGATGGCTTTATGATCTCACTTTTTGGCTATGATCCTAAGGGTGATTATCAAAGGGTGACCCGGGAGTTCGCCGGACGCAGGATCAACCTTGCTCTACCCGAAGAGTCGCTCTTGCTCACCAAAACAATCGGCTCGGTACCCCACACAGGTGGTAAGCTTTTTGAAAAAGACTCTGCTTTTTACTCAACTCTCCTTGAATGGATAAAAGATGGAGCAAGCTATGATCCCGCTGAAATTGCCTTACCCATCAAAATTGAGGTCGAGCCCAAAGAATTCCTTCTTGAAGGATCCGGCAGGAAAATCCCACTTACCGTTAAGGCGACCTACTCCGATGGCACAGATCGAGACGTCTCTACCCTATCAAATTACACCTCTTCAAATGACAACTCAATTTCCATCGATGCAAGTTCGGGGATTTCCAGTTCGAAAACTCAGGGCGAAGCATTCCTTATGGCCCGTTTTCACACTTTCACGGAGGGTTCTATGGCTATTGTCATTCCAGATGGCTTGAAATACAGCCAACCCAAGCTCGAGCCATTAAACTACATCGATCAACACGTTCACAACAAACTTCACAAGCTGCGGATTATTCCATCAGAAATCTGTTCTGACGAAATTTTCATTCGCCGTGTATATCTTGACATCGTCGGCCTACTTCCAACCGAGGAAGAATTGAAGGTCTTTGTCTCTGATCCTAACCCTAAGAAGCGTGACGCATTGGTGGATGAACTACTGGAGCGTAAGGACTTCACCGAACTCTGGGTTATGAAGTGGGCCGAACTTCTTCAAATTCGAACCACCGGAAATAATAGCAACGACGTCACATACAAATCTGCACTCCTTTGGTATGAGTGGCTCCGAGGCCAGATCGCTAATAACCGCCCTTTCAATGAAATCGTTCGTGAACTGCTTTCCGCAACGGGTGGTTCCTACGAGAGCCCAGCGACCAACTTCTTTAAATCAGAGCAAGACATCAAAAAACTCACTGAAAACGTCGCCCAAGTCTTTATGGGGACTCGGATCCAGTGCGCTCAGTGCCACAATCACCCATTTGATCGGTGGACCATGGACGACTATTACGGCTTTGCCTCCTTTTTCACTCAAGTGAAGCGCAAACGTGGAGAGGATCCAACTGACATGATAATTTATGACGGTGGAGGCGAGATTAAGCATCCTGTCACCAACCAGAATGCAACCCCAACTTATCTAGGCGATGGCCCGGCTGATATCAAGGGGACAACAAGACGCAAGGCGATGGCAGAGTGGTTGACCAAGCCCGGAAACACTTGGTTTGCTCGGAACGTTTCTAACATTATTTGGTCTCACTTCTTCGGCATCGGCATTGTAGACCCTGTCGATGACGTCCGTATTTCAAATCCAGCAACAAACCCTGCTTTACTGGACGCACTCGGAAAAAAATTCACCGAATATAACTTCGATATGAAAAGACTAGTCCGTGACATCTGCACCTCACGCACTTATCAACTTTCGACCAAAGCTAACAAAACCAACAAAAGCGACGAAACGAATTTCTCGAAATCCCGCATTCGTAGACTTCGCGCCGAAGTTCTCCTAGACACCTTGGCACAGGTTACGGACACCCCAAACAAGTTCCGCGGACTCCCGCTTGGAGCGCGTGCTGTAAATATTGCGGATGGAAATACATCCACCTACTTTCTGACAACATTCGGCCGCGCCACTCGCAAAACCGTTTGCTCATGCGAAGTAAAAATGGAACCCAATCTTTCTCAGGCGCTTCACCTACTCAATGGCGACTCCGTGCACAATCGTATCATTCGCGGCAAAGTTATCAATAAGATGATCACCGATAAATTCCCACCTGAAGAAATTGTAAAGTCTCTTTACCGCAAGACGCTCTGCCGCGATCCAAACGAAACCGAGGTATCTAGACTCAATCACTCTCTCGCCAACGCGAAGGATCCAAAAGAAAAAGCGGTCGTGCTCGAGGACATTTTCTGGGCTCTCCTCAACTCCAAGGAATATCTCTTCAACCACTGATACCTCCGCTCCCGATGCTCAAATCATCGCTCTCAGTTTTCTTTATCTCCGTAAACTTATCCGTTGCGACAGACAAGATCACTTATGATGATCACATCTTCCCAATCTTCGAATCGAAGTGTCTAAATTGTCACAATCCCGACAAGAAGAAAGGCGACCTCGACCTTTCCACCTACACCGGGACCATGGCTGGGAGTTCCGGTGGGAAAATTGCACTTTCCGGAGATGGTGGTTCTTCAAAACTATTCACCGTCACCGTTCAAACTGAGGAACCGGTCATGCCTCCCGAGGGCGATAAAATTGCAAAGAAAGATGCCGAACTCATCCGAACCTGGATCGACGGAGGACTTCTTGAAAACAAGGGGTCAAAAGCAAAAAAACGGCCAAAACCAGCCTTCACCCTGGGATCAATCCCGACCGGGAAGCGGCCAGAGGGGCCGCCGCCAATGCCTCAGGATCTGCTACTTGAACCGGTCGTCACACCTACAAGGTCTACTGTCGTAGCAGATATGGATGCCAGTCCTTGGGCTCCTCTGATAGCAATAACCGGGCAAAGGCAAATACTTCTCTATCACTCCGATACTTTTGAATTGCTTGGAGTTCTTCCGTTTCCAAAAGGAAACCCGGAGACCATTTCCTTTCATCCGAGCGGTAAATATTTAATTGCCGGTGGAGGAATTGGTGGAAAATCTGGGACAACTGTCACCTGGGATATCACCAACGGTAGAGAAATGATGACGATGGGCAATGAATTCGATTCTGTGCTCGCTGCTGATCTTAGGGCAGATCTCGGGGGGATTGCACTTGGCGGACCTTCGCGTCTCATCAAACTTTGGGACACCCAAGAGGGTGAACAAATTAAAAGCATAAAAAAGCACACTGATTGGGTTACTGCACTCGCCTACTCCCCAGACGGAGTCCTTCTTGCAACAGGCGGTCGTGGCAGCGGAGTCCAAATTTGGGAAGCCGCAAGCGGAAACGAATTCCATAGTCTCCGTGGTCACCAAAAAGCTATCGTCGACATCAAGTGGAGAGCCGATTCAAACCTCGTGGCAACCGCCTCAGAGGACGGAACAATTCGTTTTTGGGATATGAATCAAGGCAAGGAGGTGAAAAGAGGCACGGCCTCTGGCGGCGGAATACTTGCCCTCGACTACGCACGAAATGGAAAATTAATATCTTCAACTCGTGACGGCCACGTTAAACTATGGAAGGCCGACCTGACCCTTGAGAAACAATCTCAACCATTCCCTGAAATGATAACCGAGGTCGCATTCTCCCATGATGGTGCCCGCTACTTCACGGCTGACTGGAATGGAAAAATTGAAGTCTGGAATACTTTAGATTTTAAAAAGATCGGAGAATTAAGCACAACGCCACCCTCAGTCGAAAACCGTATCATTTCCATCTCTCAGGATATGAATGCGATTGAAGCTGATGTCGTCTTGCACCGAGAAAAAAATACGACTGCCGACATCGCTTTAAAAGGCGCTCTTGCTGCTGCAGACAAGGCTAGCGCAGAACTTTCAGTTCTTAAAAAAGAGTCCTCAAATTTTCAGCAGGAATTTGATTCCCTCGCAAAAAAATGGGAACAACTCGAACAGATGGTTAGCAAAAAGGTTAAAGATCGCGATCAAATCACACAAAAAATAAAAGAAACGATCCAACAAAAGATCAAAACTGAGCAAGAGCACTTAAAGAGCACTGCAGAAAAACAAAAACTCGAACAAGAGCGCATTGCAGCGGACCGAACCCTAATTGCAGCGGCTCAGGATACAGCCAACAAACGGGAAGCCTCGAGCAGGGATCCTGAAAATATCGCAACTAAGAATCTTTTGATCGTAGCCGAGCAAATCGAAGAGCTAGCAAGGCAGGTCACCCAGCGATATGCTGGGAAATTAGCAACTCTCAATAAGCTCATAGCCACCCAAGCTACATCCATCGAAAATCTAATTACTGAAATACCGGAGCTAAATGCGCAAACTGAGCAACTCACAACCGAACATCAACAACTGATTACGCAGCGAGCCAAGGCAGCCGAAGAGAAAGATACAAATCTTGCCAAAATGAAGGCCACACAGAGCAAGATTCTTAGAATTGGAAAACAAGTTCAATTGCTCAAAAAGGCAGCTCAAGACCAAGAAAGGATTTTGATTACCGCTCAGAAAGAGCTCACCAACACAATGGACAAAAGATCTAAATTTGCTGAACGCCTCAAGAGGTGGAAGGCTGCCGCCGTCAATACGAGCCTTATTCAGGCCCGTTCAGAGCTAGCATCAATGGACAAAGATGATCCAGCTGTTGCATCTAAATTTGTCGCACACCAAAGGAAATGTGACGATTTGGCCTTAAAATATCAGGCTGCAAAAAAATAACGTCTAGGAAACATCCGTTGCATCTGCGCTGGCCCGCCCATCTTTTTTGGTAAAAAGACTGACCTGCTCTAACTCAAGAGCAAGATCAACACTATTCACCGTCACAGAAGCAGGAACCTCAAGAACAGTCGGGGAAAAGCTCAGAATTCCTTGAATTCCCGCATCGACCAATTCGTTGGTAACTTCTTGAGCGTGCGCTGCCGGCACCGAAAGCACCGCCAACTTAACATTATTCTTTCGAATAAAACTTGGCATATCATCAACATGATGGACAGGCACACTAATCCCTCGAAGGATCACTTCTTCAGGAACGGTGTCAAATGCCGCAACCGGCTCAAACCCTTCCTTTTTAAAGCCATCATATCGAAGTAAAGCTGCACCAAGGTTTCCAACTCCAACCAAAATCACCGGTTGTAGGTGCTCTCTACCCAAAACTTCACGGATCGCCTCGGCAAGTTCAATGACCGGATATCCAAGCCCTCGAGTGCCGAAGGTTCCGAGATATCCCAAATCGCGACGGAGCTGGGCTGGATTCACACCAGCCGCCTTGGCTAAACTCGATGAACTCACGGTCTCGATCGAGTTATCCTCTAATCGTCGCAAACACCGATGATAGATCGAGAGTCGATAGATAGTTTTTCCAGGAATCTTCGGCTTCTCCACAAATTATTTTTGTATATCGCAGGCGAAAGTCAAGAGGCCGGAATGATCAATGTCTAATCAACACCCATCAACAGAAGACACCCTTCTTCAATAACCCCCTCTAATCCAACGCCTTGTCATAAAGAAAATCATGACCCTAATGAATCTTCCAAAAACTCCGGCACAACTTCCATCAGAAGGCTTATCAAGCAGTTTTAGCACCGAGCTCCCTAAGGGGAAATCCCACCAGTCCTCGAAATAACCAGCGGCATCAGGATATTTCATTGTGAAATATTTATCTTTGCGAGGGTGATTTCGGAATACAGAATAAGTCGTTCACCAGACATATCTATGCCCCGTAAAGATTTTACTATCACCAATCAACTTGGAATCCATGCCCGGCCCGCCGCGCAATTCGTTAAGATCGCGAACAGTTTTCCGTGCGACATTCGCGTGGAGAAAGACGACGATGAGGTCGATGGCAAAAGTATTCTTGGATTGATGATGTTGGCAGCCGGTCATGGTTCGGTGATCTCTGTAACCACTGAAGGTGACCAAGAGAACGAAGCTCTCGCCGCCCTCGGTGATTTGATTGGAAAAGATTTTGAGGAAAGCGCAACTGCTTAGGGTCTACCTTCCTCCCATTTCCTTGTGATTGACCGAACAGGTTCCAATCGTCAGGCTTTCGTCAAGTAAATGGCGGAAGAAACACCAAAAGAAAAAGTTTTTAGCGGCACCCCAGCGTCCCGTGGAATCGCTTTTGGTCCAGTTCATGTCGCCGCCCGAGGTTTTCCCGCCCCAAATGTTTATGAGATTCCGGAAGATGAGCTGAGATCTGAAAAGGAGAGGCTCGCAGCTGCCTTCGAAATTACAAGACAGCAGCTCGCCAGCTTGAAAACTAAGATTGATGAAGTCGCTGGTGGCGATGAGGGCTTGGTTTTCGAAGCGCATGGCATGGTTCTCGACGATCCGAGCCTACAAACAAAAGTTGAACTCGCCATTGAAAATCGAAAGCAAAATGCCGAGTATTGTTTTTACGCGGTAATGCAAACGGTCCTAGAGGCTATGCGTCGTATTTCAGACCCCTACCTCCGTGAGAGAACTATCGACATCGAGGATGTCTCACAGCGGGTGCTTAGAAATTTTGAAGCTCCCAGTAATATCGTCGGCCTAGATCATCAGCACCTCTTCGCCGCCCATGATCTAACCCCATCGGACACCGCTTCAATAGACCGTAGCAAATTACTTGGTTTTGTAACCGAGGAGGGAAGCGCGAATTCGCACACTGCAATTCTTGCACGGGCCTTGGGTATTCCTGCGATTGTCGGACTAGGAAAGGTAGTTGTTGAAATCACGGCTCTCGCCCCGGCCATTGTTGATGGATATAGCGGGAAGTTCATCATTTATCCTTCGGAGGAAACCACCAAGCACTACCGTTCCCTAGCCAATCGAAAGCGCAAAGAACGCAAAGCACTCGAGGCACTTCGCGATGAGGAAAGCACGACTAAGGACGGTCGCCATATTACCCTTTCGGCAAATATTGAATTCACCCACGAACTCGATCTTGTTCAAGACAACCGGGCAGAAGGGGTCGGTCTATTTAGGACCGAATTTTTCCTACTTGAAACCGGATATTCCCCTACTGAAGAAGATCAAACACAAACCTACATCGATCTAGCAAAACGAACTGGCTCACAGCCTGCGATTATTAGAACACTTGACTCCGGAGGCGATAAGCTCTCAGTCGAACCTCTGATCGAACCAGAACCTAATCCGTTTCTAGGATGGCGTGGCATTCGAGTTTCGCTGGATCGACCTGAATTTTTCAAACAACAACTTAGAGCTATTCTTCGCGCAAGTGCTTACGGTAAAATCGGAATGATGTTTCCTTTTATTTCTGGCATAAGTGAGACTCGACAGTGTCAGGCTCTCGTCAGGGAGTGCATGATTGAACTAGAGGCCGAAGGCTGTAAGTTCAACGCTGATCTCGAAATTGGAGCGATGATCGAAATTCCATCTGCTGTGCTTGTTGCGGATGAGATCGCCAAAGAAGTCGACTTTTTCTCTATCGGAACAAATGACTTGATCCAGTATACGGTGGCAGTTGACCGTATCAATAATCATGTTGCCAAGCTTTACCGCTCTAGCCATCCCGCCGTCATCCGTATGATTAAGATGACGACTGATGCCGCTACCCGTGCCGGTATTTGGACCGGGATCTGTGGAGAGATGGCAGCTGATCTAAGCCTTACCCCTCTGCTTCTAGGGCTTGGCATCGACGAACTCTCAGTCGGACCTCATGAGATCGCACCTGTTCGGAAAGCTCTCTTATCCCTAGATTTTAGCGAATGTAAGACACTCGCCCAAAAAGCCCTGAAAATGCCGACCAGCGCCGAAATTTACAACCTTAGTCATGCAGCTGCACGAACCGCGTATCCTGATTTAATCGATGATAATGAATGAGCTTTTTTTTACTAAATGTAAAACATTGGTTCGTCCTCAGCAGCTAGTGTTTCGAGGGTATTCTGAGCTAAAATCTGCCGACTACTTTCACGAACGCTCTCCCAAAGATTCTTCACAGCCACTCCGGACTCTCCGGTTGGTTCGGGAATCTGGCCTAGCGCTTCTGGCTCCAAAGCTTCCACAATTCTTAATAGGCTAATATCCGCCGGAGGTTCGATGAGCTTCCAACCCCCGGTTTTACCACGCCGACTGGTCACAACTCCCGTTCTTTTTAGCTCATGAAGGATTTGAGCTAAAAAACTAGATGGTATCCCCTCGCTCTCTGCAATATCATCTGCCCTAGTAACCGATTGACCATCGTGCTTTTTTGCAAGATGAACCACCGCGCGACTTGCATAATCTAATTTCTGCGAAATCCTCACTCATGAAAGGAAACCACAAAGCTTCCCAAGATGCCATCTCTAAGAGTAATCTCTTATGGGCAAAAGGGCAGCCAGACCTCGATTTAGTATGGAAAAAAATCCAAGACGAAGCTCACCAGATTTCGAAATCTGAGCGCCGTCTTACCGCACTCGTGGAGGACATTTTTATTTCGCGAAGTTCTTTCGCCTGTTCGGTGGCGGCCCGCCTTTCGCGCAAGCTGGCACGGGAGGACATGACCCGTGATGAACTCTTTCCGTTATTACAGGAAATTCTAGAAGATCATCCCGAGCTCGTATCAAGTATGGTGTCCGACTTAATTGCAATCAATGAACGTGACCCAGCCTGTCATTCTTTAACCCAACCGCTCCTTTATTATAAGGGTTTCCTAGCACTAGCGACTTATCGCCTAGGCCACCGAATGTGGAAAAATAACCGACACGATTTGGCCTACTACTTTCAAAGTCTAGCTTCGGAGGTTTTTGGAGTTGATATTCACCCTGCGGCTCAGTTGGGCTGTGGCATCTTTCTCGATCATGCCACTAGCGTTGTTATTGGAGAAACTTCTATTGTTGAGGATAATGTCTCTATTTTACACGAGGTAACACTAGGCGGAACTGGAAAAACCTCTGGGAATCGGCACCCGCTCATTCGCTCGGGTGTGATGATTGGATCCGGCGCCAAGATTCTTGGTCCTGTTGAAATTGGGAAAGGCGCAAAAATTGGGGCTGGAAGTGTGGTCCTCGATGACGTAGCTCCCCATAAAACAGTCGCTGGAGTTCCAGCCATTGTCGTTGGAACCAGCCCCTCTGAAAATCCTGCCGAAGCAATGGATCAAAGCCTTTCATGCTCCAGAATCTAGACTTACGATCTTGGGTGCTTGCCAAGTCATCCGTTTGTCGCTTGATTACTGAAAACCACACAGTTCAACCTAATCACACACCAAGATCATGTCAGAAACGAAAGAAATTCGAGAGATTACTGAGGCCGAATTACCAGCAGCCCTAAAGGACCACTGGAAGAATGCAAAAGCCAGTGTTGAAAGAAATAACCATGGATATGCCATCAAATTCCTACAGGCCATTCTCAAAGAGGAGCCCGGGTTTTTAAATGCTCGCAAACTAGTCCGCCAAGCCGAGATTATCCAGTCTGGCGCAATTCCCGGCGCAGCCAAAAAAGGCCTTTTTGGGACCAGCGGAGGCGGTGGCAGCTCTTTTATACGTCAGGCCAAAAAAGATTCTATTGGCGCACTGGTCGCAATTGAGAAGGAACTTGAAAAAGACCCTTTCAATTGTGGCATCAACGAAGCGTTTTACGAGATCGCTCTTAATATGAATCTCCTCGATACAGCAGCTTTCGCTCTTGAAACTGCTAAAACAGGTAACCCCGCAAACACCAAAGTTGCTCACAAGTTGGCTCAATTCTACGTCAATCGCGAAATGCACCTCGACGCTTCAAGGGTCTATCGTGAAATCGTAAAGCAGGACCCCGGCGACGGCGAAGCGGTGCGTGGTGAGAAGGACTGCTCGGCGAAAGCCTCAATGCAGCAAAACCGCATGTCTGAGAGCTCGAGTTTCCAGGATCTCGTAAAGACCGACGAGGCTGCTGAATTGGAAAAGGCCTCAAGAACCGCTCTCACTAAAGAGCAGTTGGAAGAGCGGGCGGGCGAACTCGCCGCGCAATACGAAGCAGATCCCAATAATCTAGCCGTTGTGAAGCAACTCGCCCAAACTTATGAGCAGCTTGAGGACTGGAACACCTGTCACTCATTTTACAGCTGGGCCTTCGAACTTTCCAACGGAGATGTTGCCCTGCGCGCTAAGGCAAACGAAATCAAGGATAAGGCCGCCGACCAACACATCAAAGACCTTGAGGCCTCTGCTGCTGCTGATCCAAACAACCAAGAACTACAGTCACAGTTGCAAGAGATTCAGCAATCTCGGGTTGGTGAGCGCCTTGAAGAGTGCCAAGAGCGTGTCAAACAAAACCCAACCGATCCAAAAATGCGCTTCGACCTTGGTCAGGCTCTCTATGATGCCGGCGAATACAGCGATGCCATTCCGCACCTTCAACAGGCCACTCGTAACCCTCACATTCGCACTAAAGTGCTCCTTCTGCTTGGGCGGACATTCGACGCAAAGGGCATGAATGACCTTGCGATTAAACAGCTTAAAGATGCTAATGACGAGCTCACCCAGATGGATAACACCAAGAAAGAAATCCTTTACGAATTAGGTGTTATTTACACTAAAGCTGAAAAAAAGGAGGAAGCTCTTGGCTGCTTCAAGCAGATCTACGAAATCGATTATGGCTATCGGGACGTTGCAGCTCGTGTGGAAGGATCCTACGCAGGATAATCCGGTCTCCAACCCCATCAAATCAACGCCGTCGCCGGAGAAATCCGAGCGGCGTTTTTTCACCCCTCCTTTTGA
>MDTB01135512.1_pt1 | contig 16760 bp, 17 predicted proteins | sample 811161 | NCBI WGS metagenome assembly MDTB01 (sample SAMN05326650, study PRJNA326480) | marine metagenome | isolation source: seawater | place: Mediterranean Sea | collected 2009
ATCTGAAAAACAAGGGGTCGGCAGTTCGATTCTGCCTCTGGCCACAAATATCATAAAAATTTAAAAATTCCCTATACAAATTGCAATTTTCTTTGAAATAATTTTTTTTCATTTATAATTTATTTAATGAATTTTTTTCAACTTATCGCTGCATATATCAAGCAAAATCTTAAAAAAATTCGAGAGACAGAAGATCCAAATGAAAGAAAAAAACAGTGGATTCAAATAGCTTTTGGGAGTGTAATTGCTTTAGGGTATGGTGCCATTCATTTACCATCAGATGTAAGTATTAGAGATATTATTTTTGCTGTACTCATACTTTTTATAATTATATATTTTTCCATTCGAGCTCTAAGATATTTAAAAATTATATAGTGATAATAATCATGAATAAATAAAAAAAGCTCAATCTTTTTATTAAAGTTTTAATTATCTTTAGGTTAAAATATTTGAAAGAATGTTATGGACTTTATGCGTAAATGGTTTGACAGATTAGATAAAAAACAAAAAATTGAATTTTATAGGACGATAAGTTGGAGTGCAGGATCTTTGGGAGCAGGCATAGGGGGTGCTAACGCTTCAGGCATTGGATTAGGTGCAACTGTTTTGGCTTGGGCTATTTTTGCAATAATTATATTTATAACATTTCGAGTTTTTAGAATTCTAAATATTAAACATCCATTTCAATAAAATTGAAACTTTCAATAAAAGAAGAATATCTTAGACAAAAAGATCCAAAATTAAAAAAGATAATTGATATAAATGGTCATATTGTATTTAAACCAAAAACGGATAATCAGTTTGATAGTTTGGTAGGTATTGTGATTTCACAATTTATTTCTACTAAAGCTTCTAATTCCATATATCAAAAAATTAAAGAACATTTCAATGTAGACAATTTAAATGAAACCCATTTTCAAAGATTAACAATTAACGATATTAAAAAACTAGGCTTAAGTACGAATAAAGCAAAAACAATTAAAAATCTTTCAAAGTTGTATCTGAATCAAACTATGGGTGATTTAACACACCTACATGATGAAAATCTCAATGATAAATTGTTATCAGTTTTTGGAATAGGACCATGGTCTGTAAATATGTTTGAAATATTTTGTATGGGTAGATTAGATATTTTTTCATCAAAAGATGCGGGCCTAAGAATGGCAATGAATAATCTTGGAATTGTGAAGAAGGATAGCGAATGGGGAAAATATGATCAATATGCTGAGAGATGGTCACCCTATAAAACAATTGCATCTTTACATCTTTGGAAGACTGTAGATTAAAAAATCAAAATAACTATTAACCGAATTTATTTATTAATTTCTTTTACTATCTTTTAGCTAAAATAGAAGAAATTATGAAGAATATATTGTTAACAGGCGGACTTGGATATATTGGAAGCTATTTTGTAGATAATTATTCAGATACTTTTAATATCAAAATAATCGATACTAATTATTTTCAAAATAAGTATAAAGAAAACAGTTTATTTGATTCAACAGTAGAGAAAGATATCAGAGAAATCCTAAGTAAAGATATTGGAAACGCTGACTACATTATCCATATGGGTGAATTATCTAATGACCCCTTAGGAGACCTGAACAAAAACCTTACAAAAAGTATCAATCATTTAGGAACAAAAAAACTTCTAGAACTAGCAAATAATTCAGGTGTCAAGAAATTTATATACATGTCTTCTGCAAGTGTATATGGATTTTCTGAGCAGATAATGAGAGAGACTTCAAAAGTTTCACCTTTAACGGAATATTCAAAAGCAAAAGTTGAAAATGAAAAATATATATTGAATAATAACTTTTCATTTGAAGCAATTATTCTAAGAAATTCAACCGCTTTTGGGTTTTCTAGTAACTTACGTTTAGATCTTGTTGTTAATGATTTGACATATGGAGCTTTTAAGAACAAAAAAATAAATTTACTATCTGACGGAACTCCAAAAAGACCAATTGTTCATATTGCAGATATTTGTAGAGTCATAGAGATGGTCCTTGGAGATATCAGAGATTTAGACAAAGAAATATTTAACGTTGGAGATGATAAAATGAATTTTTCAATTAGAGAAATAGCCGAAAAAGTTGGTGAATGTTTAAATTTGGATAACATCTCATTTGGAAAGCACGATGCAGATCAGAGATCATATGAGTTAAACTTTGAAAAATTGAAATCTTATTTTCCAAGTTTCAAAATCCAATTTGATCTAGAACAGGGAATAAATGATTTAATTAAAAATTTTGAAAATTATGAGTTAACTGGAAATGAAAAAAGAATTCAAATCCTCAACAAACTTATCGATGAAAAAAGAATTGATGATAATTTGTTTTGGAAATAGATTTAGGTTTTAATAAAAGTATCAATCTTGTTCAAAACGTAATCAATCATTTCGTCATTTAATCCTGGATATACTCCTATCCAAAATGTTGAGTTCATAACTGTATCAGCATTATTTAGGTTTCCATGCACCCTGAAATTTTTTCCTTTATAAGCTGGTTGTTTAATTAAATTTCCTCCAAACATAAGTCTTGTAGCTACTCTGTTTTCGTTTAAGTATTTTACTAAATCGTCTCTTGAAAATTTTGTACCTTCTTTGACTGTAATTGCATACCCAAACCAGCTTGGTTCAGAATTAGAAGTTGGTTGATGTGGAATAAAGTAATCTTGTTTACTTTCAATAAATTTATTAATTTTTTTCCAATTATTTTTTCTGGCTTTTATAAAGCTAGAAAGCTTATCCATTTGCACATAGCCAATTGATGCTTGAAGATCCGTTGCTTTTAAATTGTATCCAATATTTGAATATGTAAATTTATGGTCATATCCATACGGAAGGTCTCCTAGTTGCCAATCAAATCTTTTATTGCAAGTGTCATCATGACCGCTTTTACACCAACAATCTCTGCCCCAATCTCTAAATGAATCAATTGATAATTTCAATTTATTACTATTAGTAATAACGGCACCACCTTCTCCCATTGTTATATGATGAGCTGGATAAAAACTTAACGTAGATATGTTTCCAAAAGTTCCAGTTAATCTACCATTATATTTCGAGCCCAAGGCGTCACAGTTATCTTCTAAGAGCCATAAATTTTTTTCATCACAAAAATCTTTTAACTTTTCTATCTCTAAGGGGTTTCCTAAAGTATGAGCTAAAAATATTGCTTTTGTTTTATCACTATAGGAATCAATTATCATATCTGCAGTTGGGTTATATGTTCCTAATTCACTGTCGACAAATACAGGAGTAAGATTATTTTGAAATATTGGATTTACAGTTGTTGGAAACCCTACAGCAGATGTTATTACCTCATCTCCCTCAACAAGATTATTTTTTATTTTTGAACTTGTTAATGAAGATAATGCAACAAGATTTGCAGATGATCCGCTATTTACTATTCTAACATGTTTCATGTCTAAAAATTTTGACATTTTTTCAGAAAACATTTCCGAATATTCACCATCTGTTAGCCAAAAATCTAAGCTTGCCTTAACAAGTTCTTTTATTTCACTACTATCGAACACCCTTCCATTAATTGGAACAGTTGAAATTTCTGGAATGAAATCATGTTTTTTATGTTTTATAAGGGAGTGCTCTTCAACTAAATCTTGTATTTTTTTTTCAATTTCTTTTAGTTTAGATTCATTATTCATATTCAATTATGATACAAAATAATTGGATTTTAATGAAATTAACGTAAATAAAGTTATCTGCTAATTTTTAGATTTAATTTGTCTTTTAAAAAATCTACAGCAATTATTGAATATAAAAAGTTTATCATGTAAAACGAGTATCTTGATAAAAGCCAAACTACACTAAACCAACTTGTAATAAGGAATTTTTGGCTAAAGTAATCTAAATTAAATAAGTAAAACATTGGGATCAACAATACAGATGACAAAATAAAAAACGATAAGTTTTTATTACTATATTTGAGAATAATAAAAATTAATAAAAAGTTTAAAGGATATTTATATCCAAAGTTCGCATATAGGTTTATTAACAAAATCATTGGTAAGAAAGTTATAAATTTGATGTAATCCTGATTATCAAGGTTAAATGTAAAATATTTGCCTTTGAGTTTTAATGCAGCAATGACGGAGAATACAGACAATAGAATAAAACAGGATACAAAAATTATATTCCCTCTCTCGAAAATAGTAAGTTGAACATCCCAATAAGCTTTGTAATCTGCATATAGACCAAATGTAGAAATTGGGGCATAAACAGTTGGAACACCACCAACCCCATCAACGAACGATCCATAATTATTGCTTGTTTTGATATAGTGATTTATTAACAAAATCACATTGGGAATAAAAAATAGGGTGCTTAAAAAAGCTTGTTTATAATTTTTAGTAAAAAATTTCACTACAATATAGCCTGCAATTAGACCTATTGGATAAATTTTCAATTGAGTTAAGAAAGATATAAGAATCAAATCAACAATTTTTAAAGAAAATTTATGCTTTCCATAAAGATATAAACAAAAGCACAAAATAAAAATATCTGAGTTCAGCGAATTTAACAGGAATCTAAAGCCAGGACTTAATAAAAAAACAACAAATACAAAAATATGTTTTTCATCAATAGAAATTAATAAATAAATTATGAAAATACATATAATTGAAAAAATAATAATCGATGAAATCCAAGGATCATTTTTTATTGAAATTAAATCAGCCGCAGGACCAAAACCTAAAGTTTTTTGACAACGATTAACAATTTCTGTTAGTTGAGTTAAATGAGGGGTCGTATCTGTTTTGCATTTAAAGTAATTAAATAGGTATTGATTATCCCAAAGCAGTAGATCCTTCTTAAAATAAGAATCTATAAATTTATATATATAAAAATGAATAGGCAATATTCGAATTAACATATCTTTTTTATTAGATAAAGAAAAATTTATTTTATAAAAGATAAATATTGATAAAAATAATGACAAATAAAATACAGTATTATTTATATATATTGATAAATGGGTAATAATAATAAAAAAAATGAATAATTTGTTCGCTTTATTTTCTAAAAAATTTTTCACTGTTTTTTTATACTAGACCAACTAGAAAAATTTTTTTACAGTTTACAATTGATATATGTTTGATGCAATAATTATTGGCGCTGGTCCTGCGGGATTGACAGCTACTTATGAATTATCAAAAAATAATAAGAATGTTCTTTTAATAGAAAAAAAAGGAAATGTTGGTGGACTTGCAGAAACAAAAGTATTTGGCGAATTTAGATATGATATTGGTCCACATAGGTTTTTTACTAAAAACAAAGAAATTAATAAGATGTTTTTAGAGATTTTGTCAGAGGATGCTGTTGCAGTTAATAGAAAAACAAGAATATTATTTAAAGGGAAATATTTTGACTATCCACTGACTCCTGTAAATGCTTTGTTTGGACTAGGTATATTTGAATCTATGAATATTGGATTTTCTTATATTTTTGCAAGAATAAAAGGTAGATTAAAACTATCAAAGATAGAAAACTTTGAAGATTGGGTTATTGATAAGTTTGGTAAGAAATTATTTTTGAACTTTTTTAAAAATTATACAGAGAAAGTTTGGGGAATAGATTGTAAAGACATAGGCAAGGATTGGGCAGCTCAAAGAATTAAAGGTTTAAGCTTATTAACTGCTGTAAAATTTGCTCTATTTCCAAACAGTAAAAAACGACCAAAGTCATTGGTTGACAAATTTTACTATCCAAGGCTTGGTGCAGGTATGCTTTGGGAAAAATTGGAAAATATCATAACAAATCAACACGGAGACTATGCAACTATATCAAAGTCATTAATGGTTTCTCGTGTAACTAAAGAGAATGGAAAATTTGTTGTTCAATGTATAAATGAGCAAGGAGAAAAAAAAGATTTTATTTCAGAGTCAATTTTCTTTAGTAACCCTCTTCTTGAGTTTTTAAAAATTTATGATAATGATATTCCAGAAGAAGTTTTGATAGCAGCAAATAATTTAGATTATCGAAATCATATAAGTGTCCATTTAACAATAGATACAAAATTGTTTGATGATAATTGGATTTACATTCATTCTCCTGATCTGGAAATGGCAAGAATTTCAGACTTTACAAATTTTTCAAAATCGATGAGCAATTTAGATTCATACCCACTCACATTAGAATATTTTTGTTTTGAGAGTAGTGATATATGGACCAATGACGATGAAAGTATTATAAATTTTGCAACCGAGGAACTTAAAAAAATATTTGGAGACAAATTCAAAGTGATTCATTCAGCAGTTTCTAAAAATCCAAAAGCATATCCAGTTATAAAAACAGGATATGAGGACCACATCGATGTAATAAGGCAATGGATTAATTCTCAACTCCAAATAACAGCAATCGGAAGGTCAGGCATGTTCAAATATAATAATCAAGATCATGCAATGGCGACGGGATTATATGCAGCGAGAAATTACTTAGGCCTTGGTGATTACGACCCTTGGGAAGTCAATGTTGATGGCGAATATCATGAAGAATTAAAAATTGAAAAATCTTAAATTTAAAGATAATGATTGTTTTATATGTGGACGAAATAATTCATCAACAACAATTTATAAAAAGAATGCGTTTGATTTAAATTTCGAGGTGCTTAATTGTAATGATTGTAATACAAATTACATTAACAAAGTACCAGAAGATGAATTTACATATAGCTACATCTATGATTTTGGTGGGATGGATTCAAAAATCGAAATCAAAAGCATTCTAACTCGTCTGAGAATACTTAAAGCAAAACGCTATTTAAAAAAAAATTCTCCAGAAATAGTCTCAAAACAATTAACTGTTTTAGATTATGGCTCAGGAGATGGTTATTTGAGTTACACGATTAAAGAATTGAATCAGAGTACTGATGTTTATGCAACTGATTATTTACAAACCCACAGCCCTTTTTATAAAAATATAAATTTCATAACTTTTGATAATCTTCTCGACTTAAGTATTGGTTTTGACATTATTATTCTTAGACACGTTTTAGAACATATTGAAGAGCCAAAATCTGTAATTGAAGAATTATCACTCAAACTAAATGAGAATGGATATATTTTAATTGAAGTTCCTAACCATGATCCTAAATCAAACTTCTTTTTAAAAATATTCAAAAAAGATTATAACCAAATTGGTTTACCGTGGCATTTTAATCACTTCAATATTGCAACTTTTGAGAAAATGCTTAAACAATATAGATTGAGATTTTCTAAAAATTCGATTCCTGTATTAGGTCAATCGTTAATGATGAAATTTAATAAAGGATACTTAACTTTTGATGGTACGGGTATCGTAGCATTGATTTTTTATCCTTTTCAAATGCTTATTGATTATATTACAAACTCCTACACAGCAATAATTTTAAAAATTTATAAATAATCATTTAAATAAGAAGGTAAAATTTAATGTAACAAACGTTTGGTGTAGCAGTTATGAATAAAACATATTGTTTTGATATAGATCTTACAATCTGTGAAACTAACGGTACAAACTATGAAGATGCGAAACCTATAAAAAGCAGGATTAGTCAAATTAATGATTTGAAAAAACAAGGTAATAAAATTATTTTCTATACAGCAAGAGGCTTCATTTCTAAGATTGATCATTATGAACTTACCTATAACCAACTAAAAACATGGGAAGTTAATTTTGATGCTTTATATATGGGTAAACCAGACGCAGATTACTATGTGGATGATAAAAATGTCGATATTTTTGGATGGTTTTAATGAGTATTTTAAAAATTGGAGATAAAAAAATTGGTGCCGATGAACCAACTTTTATCATTGGTGAAATTGGAATTAATCACAACGGAAGCATGGATAACGTATTTAAGCTAATTGATCTTGCAAAAGACACCGGTTGTGACGCTGTAAAATTTCAAAAAAGAACACCGGAGTTAGCAGTACCTAAGGATCAATGGAATATAAAAAAGGATACACCGTGGGGAACCATTGATTATATTGATTACAAAAAAAAGATTGAACTTTCAGTTGAACAGTATAAAGAAATTGATCAATACTGTAAGAATAAAAATATTTTATGGTTTTCTTCTTGTTGGGATGAACAAGCTGTTGAAGATATAGCTTCTGTAAATGCACTATGTTTTAAAGTTGCATCTGCAAGTCTTACAGATGTAGACACTATAAACAAAATGTTGTCATATGATGTTCCAATAATCATGTCTACTGGAATGTCTTCAATGGAAGAAATAGAAGGAAGTTTAAAACTTTTTAATAACAAAACTATCGGTTTACTTCATGCAACAAGTTCTTATCCTTGCGAGTATGAAGAGTTAAACCTTAACATGATAAAAACATTAAAGAGTATGTTTTCAAGTCATGTAATTGGATATTCAGGGCATGAATCAGGTTTGGTCACTTCCGCTGTTGCCGTAGCATTTGGTGCAAAAATTATAGAGAGACACATTACATTAGATCGGGCAATGTGGGGAACAGATCAAGCAGCTTCATTAGGGCCGAATGGATTAAGAACCATGGTATCACATATTAGGACTGTAGAAAAAGCACTAGGTGATGGTGTAAAAAAAGTCTATGAGAGTGAAATTCCTATACGTCAAAAATTAAGAAGAGTTGACTAATTATTTTTAATTTTTAATATATCTTCCATTTCTTCTTTACTTAAATAAGGATGCATATCGTATAATTTTGCACTTACAATATTTCCCTTTTCATCAACTCTAGATTTTATTCTTGGTTGATATGGAAGTTTCTCATCAATCATTACTTCAACAACCATAGGTAATTTCAAACTATTAATATCTGATAAAAAATTAATATAATCTTTACTTGTTATCTTTTTGTATTTTATTCCATATGCATCTGAAATTAATTGATAATTTGGAAACGATAAACCAGTTTTATTATCAATTCCAACTAAATTATCTTTAAAATAATTAGTTTGAGTTTGTCTAATTGAGTGGTATCCATTGTTAGCAAAAATGAATATAAGTATATTTAGTTTGTTAGCAACAACCGTTGCAAGTTCTTGAATATTCATTTGGATACTACCATCACCTTCAAAACAAATTATTCTTCTTTTTGGACTTCCTATTGATGCACCAATTGAGGAGGGTAAACCATAGCCCATAGATCCAGAGCCAGAGCTACCAAAAAACCTTTGACCTTTTTTTAGAGGCATAGCAACCATTGGTGCAACTGCTGACATTGCATTTGATGTAACAAATGTATCTGAGGGTTTAGTGTTCTTAGCTAGTTCCATTACAAACTTATATGGGTTTATTTTTTTTGTATCCTGATAAATTTCATTCTTTGTCGAATATTTAATTTTTACTTTTTTAGCCCAATTTAAAAATTCATTATGAATTTCAGAATGTTTTTTATATTTTTTTGTAAATTTATTCAAAAAATATTTTATATCAACATTTATTGCAAGATCCACATTTTTTTTAATTGTTTTTTTGTCTAGTTCTTGAGGATCAACATCTATGTAACATAAAAATTTGTCGCTTGCAAAGTCATCATAGTTGTATCCTATTTGTCTAATATTTAAGCTTGTCCCAAGAGCAATTATTAAATCAGCACATTCAACTGCTAAATTTCCCCTACGATCCCCTTGTGTCCCACACCTGCCTATATACTTTTCACTTTTTTCAAAGAATAGATCATGACCGTTATACGCTGAAACCACAGGTATGTTAAAGTTATCAATTAATTTAGACATGTATCTTTCAGCGTTAGCAGCTCTTATGCCACCGCCTGCCATAATTAATGGTCTTTTTGAATTCAAAATTGCTTTATATAGATTTTTCATCTCAACATCAATATTTTCAGATTTCGACGTTGTTAATTCATATTTTTTTTGTTCTTTTGCAATATAATCAGAACCTTGAATATCTATAGGGATATCTAACCAAACAGGACCCTTTCTAGGTGTCTCCATTATTTCTAGTGCTTTAAAAAGCTCGTAATCAAGATGGTCTTTTCTATCAATAATTTTTGAATATTTTGTAATTTTTTTAACAATATCTGTTATTGGTGCTTCCTGATCACCTAGTTGCCTAAGTTTACGATTTTTGTTTAAAGTATCTGTCCTAACTTGTCCTGAAATAATTAGCATTGGTATGGAGTCATTAAACGCACCAAAAACACCATTCAGTGCATTAATTCCACCAGGTCCTGCCGTAACACACACAAGTGATTTTTTACCTGTTTGTCTTGTATACCCCTCTGCAGCCATGGTGCATGCTTGTTCATGATGAAAAAAAGTTGGTTTAATTTTGTTATTTCGAGTTAATGCATCATTTAAGTGCATAGCCATTCCACCGGTAACCATGAAAACATCTTCAAAACTGTTTTGAACTAATACTTCTCTAATTCTGTCGGCAATTCTCATTTTAATTATCAATTAAAATTTTCAAGATAGCCACCCACCATTTATTTTTATAAATTCACCTGTCATAAAAGTATTATTTGGGTCGATAAGAATTTTAATTGCTGGATGGAGTTCTTTTGGGTCACAGCTTCTACCAAGAGGCACAAACGATTCATCAAAATCTTTATTTTTTTGTAAAACTAAATGTGGTACAAGGCCATTACATAATATTTCATCCTTTGCATAATATCTGGCAATATACTTTACGATATCAACTTCAATTGTTTTGGACCCAACGTATGCAAAACTTTTTATAAAGCTATCATCATAAAATTTTGGATTTGGACTTGTAAAGCTATACGTGCTTGGTGTGTAAATAAGTTTTTTTATTTTTAAATTTGAATTTATAAAATAACTTATTGTCTGTTTAGCTACATTTAAAGTAATTGTTGTATTGGTATTAAATATTTGGTCCCATTCATCATTATCCATTTCATGTAATTTTCTAGTCATCCCACCAAGTTTTTGGTCAACACCTGCTGTATTAAAAATTACATTTGGTTTAAATTCTTCAAGTATAGGAGTCAAAGATTCTTCATCAGTAAGATCTATTTTTTTGTCTCCATTTACAATATCTACAGACATATTTTCATATCCCAAATTGCTACATACTGTAGAAACCTCGGACCCAATCAATCCAGCACCTAATACTAAAACTTTGTAATTATTTTTCATTCCAACTATCTACAATGTTAGCAATTTTTAATGCAGAAAGTCCCAGTTCCCATGCTGAGAGACTAGAGGGGGGTCTATCATCTGAAATAAAAAATTGAAAAGTATCTTTAAAAGAATTTATTCGATCTTCCTGCCAATCAGAACTAATTAAAGATTCGGTATTTCCATCATTCCAAAAAAAATCTAAGGTTCCATTTAGAGGACTGTATCTTAAAATACCTTTTTCATAAGTTGTCTCATAATATCTTTCAGGCTCACCCTCATTTTCGTAATTTAGATCTACTATACATTTAACCGAGCCTTCAAGTGTTACGGTAAAATGAGTATCTATATCTAAGTCCAACGAACCATAATTTTTACTTTCGACATTCGTAACAGTAAGGTCATCATAAATTCCAGTCCACCAATCAAAATCATGGCTAAGTGTTAAAGGTACTCCTCCACCTAAATCTTTTCTTACAGAATACGATTCTTTGTAATCTTTTCCAGGTTGCCAATTAGAAACTCTTTCAGCCCAGACACTTTGAGAAAATAGTGGCTTGCCCCACCTATCATCTTTAAAATACTTTAAAGCTGATAATTGTCGCTGATTGTAGCCAGGATGAAATTTAGTGTTATTGTCTAATGCACAATCTAAAATTCTTTTTCCATCAATGTAAGTATGAGCAATCGGCTTTTCACATAAAACAGGTATTTTATTTGATAAAAAATTGATTGATTGATTTGAATGATAAATTGTTGGGGTACATATTATCGCTGCTTTTACATAATCTATATCAAGATCATTAAAATCAAATTGTTTACCATCTTTATTTCTTTTCAACAGGATGACGTCTAAACCAATGTCTTCAACTATCTTTTTATAACGATTACCGGCTGACCCACCTCCCCAAATAGCTATCATGATTTGACCATATTAAAATTCATTCATTTTCCCAAGTACAAATATGATAGTATAAAAATATAATTCCTTAATATATTGAAAAGTTGTGTAATTTTAGGTGCCAATGGATGGCTCGGAAAATCTACTTTAAGTTATATCGTAGAGAATTACTCTGACTGCGAATTTACACTAGTTAGCTCGCAAGACAGGCTTCTTAACTTTAAAGATAAAGAATTTAAGATTATTTCTTTTGAGAAATTTTTAAAAATTGAGAATAAAGAAGTAGATGTTTTTTTTAACTATGCTTTTTTAACTGGAAATAGAGTAAAAAATTATTCTAATTCAAGGTATCTTTCTGAAACAGAAAAGTTAATAGAGGGAGCTAATCAATTTATTAACAAAAATATGATAAGTAAAGTATTGTTGAGTTCCTCAGGTGCAATTTATAACAATGGGACGAAGAAAGAAAATGTTTACAGTTTACAAAAAAAGAAACAAGAAGAGGAACTTCTAAAAAACTGCTCATCTTCAAATACAATTTTTTTAATTGCAAGAATTTTTGGACTATTTGCAAATTATTACAATGTCGAATATGAATATGCCTTCTCAAGTTTTATTGAACAGGCAAAAAACAATAAAAGTATAAAAATTAAATCTAAGCACAAAGTTGTAAGGTCATATCTAGTATTCAAATATTTACTTGATTATTTTTTACAGCTAAATGAATCACAAACAATTGATGCATGGAACGTGAAGCTAGATATATTTGAATTAGCAAAGATAATATGTGACATATTCAATGTAGATGTTGAATTAAATAAATCATATTTTAAAAGTGAATTTGTAGATGACTACTCTAGTAAAGATACATTTTTTAAGGAAATAATGCCTTTGAAATTTTCAATTCATCAAGAGATTGAAAAAATAATTAAATTTTCAGAAAAAGCATCAAATAAAGTTGATATATTTTCGATATAAATATTCTTTATATTAAATAATATTTTTTATGCAATAGTTGTTAGATTATAAGTTAATAATGAAAAAAATAAGTTTTATCATCACAGCTTTTAATGAAGAAGATAATGTTGTTGAACTTCATAAGCAAATCAATGATGTAATTAAATCAATAAACAATTATGAATTTGAGATAGTTTTTATAGAAAATGGAAGTACAGATAAAACATTTATGAACTTAAAAAATATTCAAAATTATGACAAAAAGGTGAAGATTATAAAACTTTCTAGAAACTTTGGATTCGATGGAGGAATTACCGCTGGTCTAGATCGTGTTGATACTGATGCAGCAATTATTATGACAGCTAACTTGCAAGATGATCCTGCTGTGGTGCCAAAATTTATTGATAAATGGGAAGAGGGATTTGATATGGTTTACGGAATTGTAACAAATAGACCTGGAAAATCATTGTTAAGAAAAATAAATTCTTCAGTCTTTTATTCGTTGATTAAATTGTTAACAAATGGAATGATTCCAAAAGATGTAAGTGATTATAGATTGGTTGACAAAAAAGTTATTTCTGCTCTGAGAGAGTTAAAAGAAGCAAATAGATTTTATAGAGGCTTTTTTTCTTGGGTTGGATTTAATACAATTGGTGTAGAGTTTGAACGTCAACAAAGATTTTCTGGAATATCAAAAGCAACAACATCGACCCAGATAAGCTTTGCTACTAGAGGGCTTTTTGCTTTTTCAAATTTTCCATTAAGACTTTCAATCTTGTTTACAATTTTATGCTCAGTTTCTGCAATAACATTACTGTCAATACAGACATACAGATGGTTTACCTTAGGCGTACCATTCGATGGTTTTGGAACAATTGTTGGTTTATTTCTTTTATTTTTCTCATTTTTGTTTGCAATACTATCTGTATTAGGTCAGTATATTGGAATGATATTCGAGGAGACTAAATCACGTCCTATATACATAATTGATGAAGAATTTTAATTTCGAAAAATAGTTTTGTAGATTAAATATTTTACAGGATAAATTGTTAAAACCAATGATGCTGACAAAATATTGAAAATTAAAATATTTGGTGATCCATAAAAATTTTCAAACACATTCCAAAAAATAACATGTATAAATAAATCAGCGGAATTAGTGATGTAAAAATTAAACAATTTGCGAAAACTAAATTTTTTCATAAAGACATATTTATTATGAATAAAGAAATTAAGTAAAACACTTAAGGTAAATGAAATAGTTACAGTTAGATCAGTTCTGAAATTTTCATTGACATTTAGTAATAAATAAAATTGTAAAATATTTCCAATTAATATTGAAAAAACATAAACTAAACCACCACTAAAAATTGATTTTGAAAATTGATTCCTTATCATTTGTTCGATTTAAATAATATATACATAATCATAAAAACTGAATTCATTCAACATAATTTCTTTCTGAATTTACATATTTTTTAATTAGATTATTCCAAAAATCATAAAGAAATATCGATAAAAGATAACTAAAAACTATATAAATACCAATTCTGTTTAGCAAGAGAGTTATTTTTTCAAACATTAGGTAGTTAGAAACAAATACTGGATTCAAGAAGATTGTAAAAATAATTGAATTCCTAATTAAATTATTAGAGTGCTTGAAAACATGAATTATCAAAAAAATGTATAGAGGAAGTCTGTAAGTTTGATTTTGAAAAATCATGGATAAGAAAAACCAAAAGGCAAATCCATACACTTCGTAGCTTTTATATTTGATTAAAACTTTGTTATCAATTTTATTCCACAGTCTGGCAACGATAATTAATACAGAGATAGATATAAATACTGCAAATAATATTATGTAGCTTTGATTGTTAAAATCTATAAATTTTGTAAGTTGTGTTGCATCATGCAATAAACCAAAACCCATTCTTTCGTCCGGAGATGCTGGTATAGATAATGGCTCCGTTGTCCTAATGTCGATGATGTAAGTTATTAGGGTTAAAATTAAAAAAGTTAAGTTTGTAAATATATTTTTTCTATTTTCTTGGATTAAAGAAAATATTAATAGTCCAAACAAAATCCCAACAGCATGTACCTTCCATAATGTAAATATATATATTATTAAAGATCCTGTTACTGGGTATGTTTTATAATTTTTTAAAACAAAATAAAGAATTGCCAAATAAAAAATATCTGGATTTGATAAATGAACCAAAAGATTTAAAGGAGGGCTAACAAATAACAATGTAACTATTATTAGCTCTGAACTATATCTTCTGAGCAAGTCTTTGTACTGGAGAAGTATTAACAAGAAAAGCACAACAATGGCTATAAGTACTGAATTCCATATATCTCCATAAAGTGGAATTAATTTTCTTATAGGACCATACCCGATGGTTTCCTCACAAAAATTTGTGATAGGAACATCCATAAATTTTATAGTATGACTAATACTCATATCTGTATGACATTTCAATACTTGAAAGTCAGATTGTAAATCAATGAACCTTGATAGCCCCTTATAAGTATCTTGAAACATGCCTAGCCAAAAGTTGTTAAACCTCTCTGATAAGGCTGCCAAAAATCTTGATAGAAAGAATGCCACAGGTAAAAAATATAAGGCTATTTTTTCTACTTTCGTAAATTGATAATTGAACTTTGTTAAGAAATATGAAACGACAACAAAAATTCCTAAGAATTCGTAATCAAATATTACGTAATAAAATAAAGCTGAAATAAAGAGAATATTATTTTTATATATCAATTGAGAAATTAAAAAACCAATACTAAAGATAAGTAAGACTGTTTTTTGATCTGTAAATATTGCGTATAAGTGATTATCTATTTGAAAAATAGAATTTAAAAGAAAATTAAAATAAATAAATAAAGCACCACCAAGCAATTTGTAATTTTTATTTGCATCTTTTTTATGCATTCCAAACAATAAAAGAACAATTAAAGAGTTGACCAGTACATTTAAATTTTCAAAAATTTTTAAATTTGTTCCGTATAGAAAATGGTATTCATTTTCATTGCTAGAGTCCCATACTTCAACAACCTTTTTTAAGCATTTTAAATTTTCTAAATCTGGAAAAGCATCAATAAACTTATACGACGTAGTGTATGTAATTGTTTTTTTATCTTCAAAAGTCAAATTATTTGCTTCTTCTTTATTATCTATGCAGAATTTAATTATTTCGTTTTGTTGAGTTTTGTTATTAAATATTTCTACTTCAAAGTTATTAAAGTTATTTAAATAAATTAAAAAGAAATTAAACAAAATACAAACTAAAAGTAATATCGAGAGACCAACGATAAATAACTTGTTGCTGTTTTTAAAATTCATATTTTGTAAAATTGTTTTTTTATAATTCTAATGATTTATCTATTTGCAGGTATTGTTGTGTCATTATTTTTAAAATCATAATTAATATAACAACAACATAAAACAAATATATAATTGTCTAAATGGACAATATAAAAACTGCAGTGATTCTAGCTGGAGGTAGAGGAACAAGATTTTCTGAGAAAACAAAGACTATACCTAAACCAATGATTGAGGCAAAAGGTAAACCTTTATTGATGCACATTGTAAATATATACAAAATACAAGGTGTCTCTAATTTTTATATTTTAAGTGGGTATAAATCTGAAGTAATAGAAAATTATTTCAGAAACTTATTTAAAGAAATTTCCAAAAATAGATTTGAGATCTCCAAAGATATTTTTGTCAATATATTGCATACTGGTGTTGAGACAATGACAGGGGGTAGAGTCAAACAGGTCATTGAACATATTGAA
>MDTB01190120.1_pt1 | contig 16760 bp, 17 predicted proteins | sample 811161 | NCBI WGS metagenome assembly MDTB01 (sample SAMN05326650, study PRJNA326480) | marine metagenome | isolation source: seawater | place: Mediterranean Sea | collected 2009
CTAGACCTACTCAGAACCAATGGGTTTGAGGTCCATACTGACCATCTCGAAAAAAAGATCGATGGAAGCAAAAGACATGCCTTCATATTAGGCGAAGAACATATGCCCAAAATGATTGAGGATCGGGGTAATTTTCTAAAGCAATTCACACAAAAGGTGTTGAATTATTTTGAAGAAAACGCGTCACCTTTTTTTCTCATGGTAGAAGGCTCCCAAATTGATTGGGGAGGCCACGACAATGACGCTGAATATCTGATTACAGAATTGTTGGACTTTGATCAAATGGTAGGCTCAGTCTTGGATTATGCAGAAAAAGAGGGCAATACTTTAGTCATTGTTACCGCAGATCATGAAACGGGAGGATTTACCCTCTCAGCTAAGGTCACCGGACAAAATTTAAAAGGTGAAGATGAGCATGACTATAAGGTCATTGTACCCACATTTTCAACTACAGGGCACACTGCTTCCTTGATCCCTGTTTTAGCTTTTGGTCCTCAGTCGGCTCAGTTTTCTGGATTCTTTCAAAACAGTGATATATATCATAAAATTCGAGTCGCGTTGAACCATTAAATATCTTATACCTCCTCAATTTTGTAAGATCAATAGATTGAAAACGTAAGCCGCTCTCATAAGAGGAATAACTTTTTTCGAAGACAACGATGAATCTTCCTTAAAAAAATGCAATCACCAATCCTTTACCGATCTTGCAAAGATCATGAGCCAGGCAAAGTTATTATTAATTACCCCTCTATTTACGCAACTCAACACCCCTTATCCTACGACTACCTACATCAAAGACTATCTAAATACAGCAGGTATCCCATCATTTCAAGCGGATTTAGGTATTAAAGTAATTTTTCCATTTTGGTAAGAAATAATAGGTTTAAAATGATTGAAGGTGTAACTTAAACACGGTGATAAGATTTCATGCTAAATATGCTAATTTTTTTATAATATTCTATTGAATTTTAATATATTTTATTAAAATATTAATATATATTCAATTGTAGAGTTATATTCATATTAATTTTTTGGCTTTTATTCAAAAAAATGAGGCCTCGCCTCCAAAATAAAATATTACGTTAAAATGAAGTAAGTGGTCATCATCAACCAACTTAGCATTTGAGCTATTTAGCCTTTCAGTTAGTAATTAAGTGATGTAATACGTCTGAAAAATCATTTACCCTCCCCTCATGTATCTTGTCCTTTCATTAACTCCATTAAAACTATTTAAAGTATTATCTTTAACTGCTTTAATTAAACACATTGATTTTATATTCATTTTGCTACCAAAATCAAGAAAGAGTCTGTTGATAAGTAATTGAATTAAGATTCAAAAATTGTACCCAACTATTATAACTTTTTATGTCTGACTTAATTAAACTGACCTTTCATGCGCTTTGGCATTTTATTAAAAAACCAGTCGAACTAGGTAAGGATAATACATCTCTTCAAATAAAAATAGGCACTTTTTTGGCCCTCTTTTTGATCCAAATACCTCCCCTTTTATTACTGATGTCTCTCATCGGTGGATTGGAACAATTGGGTCTATGGGAAGAGGATATGCATAGTTTACAGAAAATTTTTCAAGAAATGAAACCTGTAGTGATCCTCTTTTTTGCGGTAATTGTGGCGCCTCTTTTTGAAGAAGTAATATTTAGATTGATTTTAAGGTTCAAATCTAACTTTCTGATCTTATGGAGTATCCATATAGGGGTCGCCCTTCAATTAGGTCAAAAAAGAAGCCTTCTTAAAACAGCTCGAAAAGTTTGGGATAAATTTTACAGATGGATTTTTTATCTTATGACTGTAGCATTTGGACTCATGCATATCATGAATTTTGAGCCCTCCCTAAATATCTATTTACTCGCACCTATCCTCGTAGCTCCTCAAATCTTAATTGGCATCAATTTAGGCTATCTACGTGTTCGGTTTGGATTGATCTGGAGCATCCTGTTTCATGCATTCTATAACGGTATTTTAATGAGCATTGCTTTACTATCGGGTGAAATAGAACTTTAATGAAAATTGCACCTAATTAATTGAAAAATATTATTTCATAACATCGTAATGAAAACTTATAAGGTAAAAGGTATTTTACAACAAAAAGGTTGGTTATCGAATCCATTCGTAACCATCGATTCTAACGGAAAAATTACCAAAATTCATTCAAGCGGCACCTCGGATGAGGACATTGACGGCTATCTTTTGCCCGGATTTCAAAATGCCCATTCACATGCCTTTCAGTATGCTATGTCTGGTTTGGCGGAAATACACACCCAACGATCTTATAAAGATGATTTTTGGGCTTGGCGACATGCCATGTACGAGGTGGCCCTATCTGTAAATCCTGAACAATTAGAATCCATAGCCAGTATGCTTTATGTGGAAATGCTTCGTAACGGTTACACCTCGGTAGCTGAATTTCACTATTTACATCATGATGATAAAGGCTTACCATATACCCATATAAGCGAACTAGGAGAACGATTGATTTCAGCAGCAAAAACCGCAGGAATTCATATTACTTTGATCCCCATTTTTTATCAAAAAGGAGGGTTTGGCCTGCCTGCAGAATCCCATCAAAGAAGATTCTTAAGTAAAGATGTTGATGATTATTTTTGCTTATTGGAAGCCTCTGCTGCCTCTATCAAACATTATAAAAATGCCCAAATGGGTTTTGGCATCCACTCGTTGAGAGCTGCCGATAAAAATTCTATGGAACGTATTTTTAAAGAAGGACCCACAGATGCTCCGATTCATTTACATCTGGCCGAACAGCCGAAAGAAGTAACAGACTGTGTTGATTTTTACGGAGAAAGACCTGCCCAATGGCTGTTAAATCGGGGCGTTTTGAATGAGCGATTTCATCTCATTCATTGTACTCATTTAAATCCTCAAGAAGTCAAAGGAATTGCTGCCAGCCAAGCACAGGTCATACTCTGTCCTACAACAGAAGGCAATCTAGGCGATGGTATTTTCTCACTCAAAGTATTTCAAAATCAAGGAGGTAAGTGGTCCATCGGTACCGACAGTCAAATCAATCTCAATCCCATAGAAGAACTCAGAATACTTGATTACGGTCAACGTGTCAAAACTCATAATCGTGCGCAGTTCACTTCTGAGCACAAAAGAGATGCTGGAAAATTTGCTGTGGATATGGCTTGGCACAATGGAAGAACAGCCATGGGAGAAAAAAAATCAAATTTCCTTACTGTAGGTCAGTGCTTAGACGCAGTCATCTTAAATCCCAATACTCCATTAATATCCGTATCAAAACCCGAAAACATTTTGGCTACCTTAGTTTATTCAGGTCAATCCAATGATTTCATGGGTACTATGATCAACGGTCAATGGGTGGTTAAAAACCAAAAACATCTGAATCAGGAAGCAGTGCAAACCTCTTTTACCAAAAGTATGCGCCAAATTAATATCAGGTAATGATGAAATACTCAATAAAGAAACTCAAAAGCACTTCTACAATGATGCTGCGCTTGGTAATGTTGGATTAATTTATCGAAAAAACTATGTCTGCTCAAAGTCGCCGAGTCTCCAATAAGCAAAAGCTTATATTTGGCACGTGTCATGGCTACATTCATGCGCTTTTCTTCAGACAAAAATCCTATAACGCCTTGGGCATTACTTCGAGTCAGAGAAATCAAAACAATGTCTCTTTCTTGACCCTGAAAAGCATCCACGGAGTTGATACTTATTCGTTTTAATAAGGTAGGTGGATATTTAAGTTCACTCAAAAAATATCTTAATAATTCTACCTGAGCTTTATAGGGAGCAATAATGGCATAACTGTAATTTTCCGTCTGATCAAAACTCGCAACAATTCTTTTCAACTGATTAATCGTAAAACTAGCTTCTTCACGATTAAAAGTACTTAAGGTTTCTTTATTCAACGCCTCCTCATATCCACAACCCGCCGTATCTATAAACTCAGTCGTCCTTTCAAACATTAATGGTCGCTCCAAAATAGAAGCGTCGGAGGTCAATAAGCCTTGATAAAAATGTTGATTGGAAAACGCCATGATCTCAGGATGCATGCGATACTGTTGGGTAAGCATTACACCAATGCCATAAGCGTTGATGCACCTTTCAAAGATAGTATTCCCAAATCCTTTGGCAAGCGCTTCCTTAGATTTAACGGTAGGTGCCAACTGCAGATGATCTCCCGTCATAATGACGCGCTCAGCTTTACTGATCCCTATCCATGCGGCAGGCTCTAATACCTGTGAAGATTCATCAATAAACACGGTCTTAAAACGCATGTTAGAAATACGTTGATTATTAGCACCTACTAAAGTACACGCAATCACGGCAACCGTATTTAAGATACCTTCGACCATCTGATCTTCCAATCTCCGCCCCTCAGCCTTTAAATATCTAGCTTCTTGCAACATTAATTTGCGTTCTTGGGCCTCTGATCGACCGAAGCTACGTTTATACTGCTTCCCCAGTCGCCTGAACTCCTCTCCTTTTTTTCTTATTTTTTTTAATTCTTTGAACAGCGGGTTTTGGGTGATTTGCGCATCTAAAGTATGTTTTTCTATCTCCTCAGTCACCCGCGCCGGATGACCGATCCTTGTAACCGGCACTTGTTTTTGATGGAGTTTTTCAACGATTAAGTCAACTGCCGAATTACTTGGTGCGCAGACCAGCACTTGTTTTTCTGTTTGTAAGACATGTCTAATAAATGTAACCAAGGTAGTTGTTTTCCCTGTGCCAGGGGGGCCATGAATCAAACCGATATCTTTTGCTGCATTGGCTTGGTTTAAGGCTTCATTTTGACTGGTATTCAAATCTGGATAAGTTATTCCCTGTAATCCCTCAAACCTAGGACGGGCATTGCCCAATGTATATTGAATCATCTCTGCCATTCTCCCTTTGGTATTGTCCATTAAGACGGAAAGCATTTTTTCCATTTGATCGTAAGTAGCTTCATCAAAGAGCATATCCAAACCTATTTTCCCCTTATCAAGCCATTCTGGTGCTTCATTTCTACTGAGCATAATGGCAATCTCATCGGATTTCACCTTTGATATAATGCCCTGACATGAATGTGTTTTTTGATCTTTATTTACGAAAAGGCTGGACGAAACACCCACTTGAAACATATGTCGATTTCCCTTCATTGGCACATAACCGAAGGTTAAAATGCAATGATCCCCTATCCCCAACTTAAAACTTTTGAAATGCAGTGGATAACAAGTAACTCCATCGGACTTGCGCTGATCTATTGATTTATTACGAATTTTAGCCTCATATTGATCTCTATCTTCCTGACGCTCTATTTTAAGGAGTTCAAGCAGTTGAGAAAAATGCTGATGTGGGTCCGTCATATTTGTTAATTCTCTTTAATTAATATCTTATATAAATTAGGTTAATTCTCTTCTGGGGCTACCTTGTCTAAAGAGAAAGAAACAGACCACATAGTGCCACCGCTTTTGAATTATCAAGTTCTGCTGATTTAATCTTAATTTTTTTTGACTTACCTTTATAAAGCCTTCCCAACGAATAACCTTCAGACCTATCGGACGATCACAATAAATAAACCATCAGAAGGTAAAAGACTGAAGGGCATAGTAAGACGCCAACTCCTGTATAAAAAGTAGCCGTCAACGCACCATAAGGTACCAATTTGGGATCTGTAGCCGCTAAACCTGCCGCTACCCCACTCGTGGTACCAATCATTCCTCCAAAAATCATGGCTATACTTGGTTTATCCAATCCTATTTTTTTGGCTATTAGGGCGTAATAATACTTACAAAAATGGTTTTGACTACACCCGCTGCGATACTAATCGCAATTAAATCCGAAGTGGCACCAATAGCAGCCCCAGTAATGGGTCCGACGATATAGGTACAAGCACCCACCCCAATCGCAGTGAAACTCACCGCATCCGTATAGCCCATAGCATATCTAATCGATCCCCCCACAAAAAAGGATACAGTTACACCTATTAATAATGAAATAATTCCGGGTAATCCCGTTTTCCGTAACTCAGATAAGTTCGCCCCCATAGCGGTCGAAACTATCGTAAAATCGCGAAACATTGCCCCTCCCAACAGCGCCATACCAGAAAAAAAGAATGATTTGAAATCTCTTTATGACCTACGAAGTAGGCCATCACAAGAGCTACTAAAATAGCAATTGCTACCCCTGAGATCCATTTACTGAATATTTTTTTTGATATCCAATCGGCCAAAAATAACATCATTCCTACGATCAAAAAGGCTACGATCAATCCATTTTTTATAAATATCTCATCTAAAACATTCACGCCTATCATTATGTGGATTCTTTTAAATTCAATTATAGCCATTTAGAAATTAAGGGAATCAATAAATAACAACATCTAGTAGCTAAGATTCCAGAAAAGATAGCTACCCATCCATTTGAAAGAGCCACCTTGACATTCAGAATCGACGACATGACAACTATCACGGGTATGTACATACTGGTCCAAAAAAACACTCCTGCTGGATCTCTACATGTAAAGAGGTTTTCTTATAAAACCGATCATTGATCATCAAAAGCAAGATCATTGCAATACCGAAACCACCTACATTACCTCCAATACCCAGGCCTATCCCAATGTATTTTCCGATCACTTGTCCTATCAAGTAACAAGCTGCAAGAAAGGCCACTCCGTAAATTTTCATTGACACAAATGTAATTGTTCTTTTATTTCTTTCTTTAAAATTTAAGGGATTGTGGTTGGTGTGATTTTAGTGGAAACATGAGTTTTGTCCTTTCCTTTGAGAATACATCAATCTCTACCTTCAGATTCTATTCATATTATTGGAATAACTCTGTCTTATTTTAGAATATCTCATGAATAAATATAACCTACTTAAGATCACAATGTCTGAGCTACTTTTTAGTACAAAATCATTTAATTTTGTTTCATTCACATGTTCTAGCCCCATGAAAACTAACTCCCGTTTTATTTGTCTTTTACACTCATTTTTTAGTAGACGTTGAACTACTTAGCATACATTTTCCTCTCAGGAGACAACGATCTATTGAAAGTAGGCAATTTTTTAGGCGATTTTGTCAGAAGTAAGGATCAAAAAAAATTCAATCCCGAAATACATAAAGGCATCAAGCTCCATCACTATATTGATCATTATAAAGATACGCATGCTATTGTCAAAAAAGTAAAATTCGGTTGAGACCCCAATTTGGCCATTACGCCCCTGTTATTGTGGATATGTACTACGATCACTTCTTGGCCTTGAATTGGTCTCAATATGGATTGACCGGCTTAGAAGATTTTAAATAGCACTTTTATAGCCTAACAGATGAAAATAAACTGATTCTTCCTGAAAAGGCCCATCGTGTACTCCATTTCATCAAGCGAGATAATTGGCTGTATGAGTACCGTATTTTAGTAAAGAATAGACAAAGCATTGATAGGCATGTCAAGAAGAACTAAATTTGAATCTAAGATGGAATGGGCAGCCCTTGGATTAAAGAAAAAATTTATCAAATATCAAGAAAATTTTAATTGCTTTTTCCCAGAATTAAGGGCTGAAATAAATGAATTTATGACGTATCAATTATGATTAAGGATATATTACTTGTTGGCTTAGGTGCATTTTTCGGAAGTGCGCTTCGCCATTTAATTAATATTAAAATGGGCTTATTGAATCTATTATTTCCATGGGCTACTTTCGGCATTAACCTTATAGGCTCTTTGTTGATTGGTGTCCTTATGGCTCTATCACTGAAGGATCAAACCCTTTGGAAACTACTCCTTATCACCGGGTTTTGTGGAGGATTTACTACCTTCTCAAGTTTTTCATTTGAAGGTTTATCCCTCTTCAAATCGGGGAATGTAGTTATGGCCTTGAGTTATATTTTTTTAAGTGTTTTAGGTGGTTTATTGTTTGTAGCAATGGCATATTACCTCACCAATAAATTCATTCAATAATCATGGTATCCTACTACAAATGATCACACTCTATGATCTTTTAGGTGTCTCAAAGACGGCAAGTAGCCAAGAAATTAAAACCGCCTTTAAAAAAAAGGCCCTCCAGTATCATCCCGATAAAAATGATGGTAATCCTGATAAAGAGGAGATCTTTAAAAGAATTAATATGGCCTATCAAGTTTTAGGCCAGCCTCAATCGCGGGCAAATTATGACTTTAGTATTACCCCCCGAACAGTTTCATATCCATCTAATGCTCAAAAAAAAGAACCCAACCCCTATAAATTTCAAACGAGAACAAGACCTTTTCGACCTTATGTAAAAAAAGCAATTGATTGGGAAGCAAATAGAAAATCAACATTGTACGCTTTTGGTTTTGTATTCATAATTGCTCTATTGGTCGTAAGTTTCGTCAGTGTACGAAATGCCTATAACGAAAAAGTATTCTTTGAAAAACTAGAATCAAGACAATCTATATTCTACCAAGCCACTGTATTTCATGCCTATGGCCAATGGGATGCCGCCTTATCTAAATTAAGTGAACTAAACGGATATCTCCTCCCCTATGAAAAAGATATGGAACAATTTGAACACAATATCTATGCGGAACTGGTGGCCCAAGTGACCCAATATCATAAGGACGGACTCCATCAAAAAGCCTTAGCCCATTTTAATTTACTAGAAAAATATACCCCTTTCAATGAAATTAAATTACTCAATTGGCAGTCACAATCCTATCGTGCAACGTTACAGGGTTCAGCAGCCATACGATCACTTGAAAAAATATTACTCCTTGGGCACCGAACGGTATATACCTATGTAGCGCTAGCCGAAATTCATGCCGATCTCATGAAAGATGCCAAAATGGCCTTAATTTATTATGAAACAGCCAATAAATATGCTCAAAAATATTATGAAGCTTTTTATGGTAAAGCCTATGCGATCTTATTGAAAAGTGAAGATTTACCTGAAAGTCATTATCGCCTCTACCATGGACTTGCCCAGGCTTATCTCAATACCAATAATCCAATTCAAGCCTTAAAAGCAACCAAATGGAGTCTGAGGGTATGGCCAGAAAAAGGAGATGCCCACCTGATCAATGCCAAAGCCCATCTGTTACTAAATGCATCTATTTTGGCTTGTGAACAATACTTGATTGCATTAGAAAAGGGGATAAAGGCCGAAAATATTTTTTGCCATTGATCAACCGACAAAATCACCCATTTTTCTTCTACAGTCCTTGACCTGATTATTGAGAATCAACTTCCAAAAGGGAGACTTTTTAAAGAACAATTTGGCATATACGATTAGGTTGTTCCCACGCATGTTCCATGCTCCTGAACTGATGGACATTTTAGTAGATTGCAAGGCATATTCGAATCCCATATCCCTCGTAAATTCTCTCAGACATGGATTTCCATAAAGTACTTTCCCTGATTTTGTTTTGAATATAATCTCAATGTTTTTTCGACTTTTGGCTACCTTTTTTTTTATCATTTTAGGGGTCATTCCTATGCTTTCTTCTGGACTAAAAGCAGCACTTTCTTGATCTTGGCCCATGGACATTAGACCCATTAAAATTAACATCCAAGTACAAAAATATTTTAGTAAATCCATTTTCATCAATTCGAACTAGAAGATAGCCCATTCTTAAATATATTTACCTCTAATTTAACTTTTGTGAAAAATATAATCAGTTTCTTTTTAAAAACAATTCCAAGAAAACAACTTCAATTGATTAGCCATTATGTGTTAAAAATCCTTGCTGTTTTTTATATGGGCAACCAGGTTGCGTGCCCCGTCTGCTTACATTCTTTTCGGAAGTTTCTTCCTTATGGACGCATCGGTCGAACTAATGCCCTTTGCCCCAATTGTTTGTCCTTGGAGCGACATCGCCTTTTGTGGCTTTTTCTCAAAGATAAAACTGACTTCTTTACTGCATCTGCAAAAATGCTACATGTTGCCCCCGAACTTTGCTACATAAAAAGATTTGAAGCTCTCCCTAAACTCGAGTATCTGACCGCAGATATAGAATCTCCTTTGGCTAAAATAAAAATGGATATCCATGATATTTCATTTCCAGAAAATACGTTTGACATCATCTTTTGTAATCATGTATTGGAACATGTTCAGGATGATAAGAAAGCTATGAGTGAAATGCTCCGGGTATTAAAACCTGGAGGTTGGGCCATTCTTCAAATCCCAATATTTAAGCCCCTTATTGCAAAAACTATTGAAGATCCTACCCTTGAAGATCCTAAAAAAAGAGCTGAATTATTTGGGCAAGATGATCATGTCCGGATGTATGGTAAAGATTATGCCGATCGTATCCGCAGTACTGGTTTTAAGGTGATAGAAGAAAATTTTATCGGTGAACTTGAGCATAGCCTTGTCAAAAAGTATGCGCTCCCTGAAGGGGAAATTATACATCGTGCCATTAAGCCCAATCAATAAAGGTCAATATACTTTTTGTTGGGATCAATTCCCCTAAATTTCTGAATCGCCTCGTGTATCAACCCTATTGCATAGCCCAACATTTGAATCAATGCTATCAAAGGAGCATAAAAGGCTACTTTCAAGCTTTTTGACTTCAATAAGGTCTCTAGAAAGATCAGTAATAAATAAATTACATAGCATCCGATCCCCAAAAAGCCTAGCTTTTGATCTAAAAAGGTCAAAATAAAGGCGCATAAAAATCCCAGTACAAAAATCAATGGAAATAAATGCACTAGCTTTAAATGACCCGAATGAAATCGCGTCAGATTGATTCTCGCTCTTCCAAAATAATTAATTTGCTTATAGAATTGGATCAAATTGGTCCGTCTCTTATGATATACAAAAGCATTGGGGATCAATGCTGTCTTAAAGCCTGCAGTGATGATCCTGATACTGAATTCAAGATCTTCACCCATAAATGGAATACGATAACCCCCTGTTTTTTGAAATACTTTTTGGGTAATCCCCATATTGAAACTTCTCGGATGATATGTCCCTATTTGTTTTTTTCGTCCTCTGATGCCTCCAGTGGTGAAAAAGGAAGTCATAGTATGGCTGATGGATCTTTGAATCGGAGTAAATGAATCAAGAGCAGTATCTGGACCACCGAAAGCATCTACTTGATGCAATCCTAAATAGTCGTTTACCTCTTTGAAGTAATTGGGAGGAATGAGGCAATCAGAATCAAATACTACTAAAACCTCTCCTTCTGCTCTTTGATAGCCATAATTTCTCGCATAACCTTGCCCTTCATTTTCTTTAAAAAAATACCTGACGTTAAGCTGATTTGCATAATGCCCTGCAATGGCTTGACATGTCTTGGATGAGCCATCTTCTACCAGAATAACCTCAAAGTCATGGAAGGATTGTTTCGTCAAGGAGGCCAATAGCTCTTCTATCTCATCCGGTCGATTGAATACCGGAATGATTATGGAGTACTTAGGCATTCGGTTTTATTTCTTCTTCTATTTGATAATCGTGTTTATTGGTACTTGCCTGTATGATCATTTCTGCCAAGAATCCTGCCAAAAATAATTGTATACCAATGATCAACGCTACAAGGGCTAGAAAAAAAACAGGTTGATCCACTACATCTCGTACCGGTAAATCGTAATGCTGATTGAGTATTTTATCAACAACTAAAAATACAGTAATCCCGAATCCAACCATAAAGCTAAGAATCCCCAATAGGCCAAAAAAGTGCATCGGATTTTTACGAAAACGCGTAATAAAAGAAACTGACAATAAATCAAGAAAGCCTGTGATATACCTCTTCATTCCAAACTTAGTCACTCCATATTTTCGCGCTTGATGCACGACTACGGTTTCAGTGATTTTTTTGTAACCACTCCATTTAACCAAGAGGGGAATGTATCTGTGTCGCTCACCATACAGATGAATGCCTTTGACCACCCGATTTTGATAGGCCTTCAATCCACAATTAAAGTCATGTAATTTAATCCCTGAAAAAATCCGAGTCACCCAATTAAAAAACTTGGAAGGAATTCTTTTTTCGAAAGGATCATGACGAACTTTTTTCCATCCTGAGACCATATGGTGACCTTCTTCCATTATCATTCGATACAATTTGGGTATTTCGTCTGGAGAATCTTGTAGATCTGCATCCATAGTAATAACTACGTCTCCGGTACAAATTTGAAATCCCGCGTTCAAAGCCGCGCTTTTTCCATAATTACGTGTAAATCTCAAGCCCTGAACATGATCATCAGTTGCAGCTAATTTTGATATCTCCTTCCAAGAATCATCTATACTCCCATCATCGATAAAAATCAATTCTCCTTTAAGATTAGATGTTTTAAGTACTTTTTTGATCCAAGTATATAGCTCTTCTATAGACTCTCGCTCATCTAATACAGGTATAACTAAAGAAACATTTTTTTTAGCGACTGACACACGATTATTATTCTGAGAATTCGGGTACTTTACGTTTGATGATGGCCCCCGAGATTAAGGACATCAATGTATAGAAAATCAACACCATTCCAAAACTTTTAATTTGCCCGATCACCGTAAAAGTAGCCGGTGTGTCTGCATCCTCAATCGCTTGATCGATGATCTCTTGATTGGCACCAAAACCCTCCATCATCTCTACGGTTTGCTCAATAATGGCTTCAGAAATTAATTGGGGTAGGTCAGGATCTATAACGTGGAATAACAATATATTAAAGGCTGTCCCAATAAGTCCTGCCAATACAAAGGTGATCATAGAATAAATATATCCTATTTTGAAAGACACGAAACCACCTAAAATCTTTCGATATTGGACACCAAAATAACTAACTAGGCTGATAAAGAGCACTAAGGAAAAGAGACTAAACCACCATTTTATCATCAATAAAGGATCTATGATGTAAGTTGTTAAGGAAATCAGTATCCCAACGACGCCAAGTATAACTCCAGATTTTAAAGCATGATCTTTCATATTATTTTATAAGTTAAATTTTTCTTTTCAAAATTGAAAGCACTGGGGTGATCAGCATGGCTGATATAAATTTTTTAACTCCTCCCATCAATGCCATATCTAAAATAGTCGTTTCTTGAATGGTTTCCAACTGAATTTGATATTGTTCTTCCCCAAAACCCTCAATATATTGTGCTGATTTTATTTCCAAAAAATCAACAGCTTGTTGTTGATAACTGATCAAAATATTCTCGTCAAAATTCATTATTAAAAATAAGAATACCATATATATTCCAAAAGAAAAGATGTTTACAAAAAATCCAATACTCATCCCTTGCCAAAAATGTAAAATACCTTCATTGTTTACCGTTTTAAATTCATTCAGTGCGAAATAGATCACCAATCCATAAATGAATAAATCAAAAAAAAGATGGCTCATTTCTATGAAAGGATGTACTCCGATATAGTAGGATGCCAAAAATACAATTATCATGAGAAATGCCGCGACACCGGCATATCGTAAACCTACTTCTTTCATAGATTAGCTAGGAAAATATAATTTTTCACCATTGATCACTCCCACAGATTTACCCGTAAGTAGCTGGCCAAATAAAGGTGAATTATTGGACTTAGAAATGTTTGATTTCTCATTATATTGCCATTTAAGGTGGGCATCCAATAACGTTAATTTAGCAAATTCTCCTTCTTCAATCTTTACAGTGGGCAACTTCAGCACTTTTCGAGGGCCATTAGATAATTTTTCAAGTAACATATCTAAGGGTAATTCTTTTGAAGCCAAACTGATTAATGAAGAAAAAGCAGTTTGTAAGCCAACCATTCCAAATGCTGCTAAATCAAATTCCAAAATTTTACTCTCTTCATCTTGCGGCAGGTGATCGATTGAAAGGGCATCTATGGTCCCACTGACCAGACCGTTCTTCAATGCTTGAATATCCTTATCAGTACGTAAAGGTGGATCTACCTTGTAATAAGGATCAAAGGAAGACAAATGATCATCCGAGTAGCATAATTGATGGAGGATCACATCACAAGTCACCGCCAATCCACTTTTTTTCGCTGCGGCAATCAAAGCTACAGATTCAAAGGTGGAAATACCATGGATGTGAAGTCGTCCCCCTGTGTAGGCCAAAACAGAAAGGTCTCTTTCAATCATGACCTTTTCCGAAAGACTCGACAGACCCTCCAATCCTAAAATCGTACTTACGTTCCCCTCATGCATTTGGCCCCCTCCTGACAGACTTAAATCTCGCGGCCTACTGATTACCAGGCCTTTAAATTTTTGCACATATTGTAAAGCCTTTAATAATAATTCAGCATTCATGATAGGCACTACACCATCGGTAAAGGCAATTGCACCTGATGATCTCAAATCTAAAATCTCTGCCAAGCTATCTCCCTTCAATTCCTTACTCAATGCACCTAATGGATGGACTGAAGTCACCTGCCGACTCGCTTTGGTCAAGATGTATTCGATCGTACTTCGATTGTCAGCTGCAGGCAACGTATTGGGTAGAACACAAACATCTGTGAACCCCCCTTCACAAGCCGTTTTTAACCCCGTAATTAAGTCTTCTTTATATTCTGTCCCAGGATCATTAAAATGACTTGATAAATCCATCAAGCCCGGAGAAATCAATTTTGGGCCATCTGCCTTGATTTTACTCTCAACAATAGACTCAATAATGCCTTTTTCTATCCGTATGTCTACTTCTTGTCCGTTATGGGACGAATAAGTATCTTTTACAAGTACATTTCTTACATTCATTTTAAAGAAATCGAATAAATAAAGCCTCTGACAAAACAAAGAATAAGGACAAAATTAATGCAATTTTAAATAAGTCCCCTGCGGAGTCTCCAAAACCTTCATTAATAGTCAAATTTTCTATTTTTTCAACATTAATCAAATCGATATACTGACTCTTCGCATCCAATTCAGCTAATTCAGAATGGGTATACCCCACCATCTCAGACTCAACTCTTGATTCATTCAAAGCCATTCTTTTAATCAAACGATCCCCATTTATGATCTCATAATGTCCTGCTTTTAACCCAAATAAAGGTAGTTCTAACAGTAATTTTCCCGCTATATATTGATAATTTGGAATCCATTCAGTAGCTCCGTTTAAAACCTTTAATTTTTTAGAAGAATCAAAATCTCGGGTAGCAATGCTTACATAATCTTCAGAAAGATCATAATATAAGGGATGAATATAACGATTACCCGCCATCGACATTTTGTACATTAAAGGTAGAAAAGTGGCATGATTTGTTACATTAGTAAATTCCGAAGTCAAAGGTGATGCAAAAAAATAAATATAATGATCATTATTTTTTACACTTCCCAAATAAACTTTCTCAAATTCATTTTGCACCAATACGTTCACTCTGCCCTTAACTTCCATATTTCTTTTAGCTTTGAGCAGTCCTATATCCGCCTCTTTGGTATTAAATACCCCCACAAAAAATGGATCATTTATATCTTTAATATTTAATCCAATGGGTATTGAATCCTGAACTAAATGTACAGATCTAGAAAGAAACCTTTGATAAGATGGCTTTTCTATTTCCTTTAGCGGTACAATTAAAAAATCATTAGAACCCTTATATGCATCAAGACTTTGAGGAATGCTTTCAAAGCCATCTAAAATGACGAAATCTGCCATTTGCAGTTCTCCATAATCAATCGCGTCTTCCTTAACTCTGGTATATTCAAAATAGGTTTTATTGCCATATACCTTTTCAATTGCGCAGGTAAAATATGACTTAGAATGAATATGCATGATTTTATGGACTTTTGCCAAAGGAAGCGACATATGAAAAATATTATCAAAATAAACAGGATAATCAACCAACTCAATTTTCATCTGTCCCTCTTTGATATAGTCCTCATCAAAAGATAATATCACAACAGCTTCTGATCTAGCCTTGATGTCAACTGATGAAGTTGAAATCAATTGCTGCCCTGAGATGAGCTTGAGTTGTATGGCTTTCCTATCTTTATTGCCACTATTTTTGAGTAATACTCTTATTCTTTTTTGCGCATCATAAATCTGAGCCACTTCTATATATGCGGTGTCAACATATATGTTAGAAACATTATCTACAGCTATTTTTATCAATTTGATTTGCCAATCCACCTCTTTTGGAACTTCAATAGTTCCTATGGTCGATTTTTGGAAGTCTGATAAATAAATAAAAGCCATCCTTTGAGACAGCGCTGAAGCTTGCTGCATAATTTGTGAAAAACTCTTTGGATCGTCCGAAAGACGCACATCGGACAACTTGTCCAAGGCCCCTTCTTTGGAGAGCCATGATAAAGCGACTGGAGAATGATTGGTCAAAACTTGAAATTTAGCATCAATGGGGGCCCTACTGATGAAGTCATCACTCAACTCCAAAGCTTTATTTAAACCGATCTGACCAGTAACTACTTCCCCCGACATACTTCGTGAATTATCAATGTATATCAAAGTTCCATCATCAGGTACCGAATGATCCGTCATGATAGGTTGTGCAAAGGCCATGATTGTAAAAAACATAAAAAGTAATCTTGAACCTAGCACTAGTAAATGCTTCAAATTCGTTCTGTTACCCGTTTCATTTTTAAGCTCTTCCATAAATGAAATACTCGGAAAAACGACATTGACCACTCTTCTAAAGGAAAATAAGTGGATTAAGACAGGGATAAGCAAGAGCAATAACCCCCAAAGGACAGATGGATATAGAAACGTCATTGACCACAAGTTTATATTAGAATAAATAAAGGATCAACTCATTTGATAAAATAGGTCATAAAAAAAGCCCTTAGTTTCCTAAGGGCCTTGATAAAGTCTGGCAACGACTTACTCTCCCACCTGTTACGGCAGTACCATCAGCGC
>MDTB01199297.1_pt1 | contig 16760 bp, 30 predicted proteins | sample 811161 | NCBI WGS metagenome assembly MDTB01 (sample SAMN05326650, study PRJNA326480) | marine metagenome | isolation source: seawater | place: Mediterranean Sea | collected 2009
ACAAAATGGATAGGATATTCAGAAATAATTGTTGAAGCTAAAAATAAGCAAGATGCCGAAGCTTTAGTTTATAAAGGTAAGTACGATGCACTTGATGAAAGTACGACTGGAAATGGTCTTGAGTATGGTTATGACAATGAAGAAATAATAGAGGTAGAGGAAGCATGAAAACCAACATAGCAATTGAGCTAACAGACGAAGAAAGGTTAAATTTAGGTAACAAGTATTACAAGAAAAAGAAAATGATTACTCGTGCAGATCTTAATACAATTGTTAAGAACTATGTTGGTAACATACTCGAAGCTACACCCCCAACCGTTGAACAAAGATTGAAAGACCCATTATTGAAAAAAGAATGGAACAGTCTTAGTCAACTTAAAACTTATCTAATCAAAGAAGGACAGACTAACATTATCATGTTTGATGGATTTCAATTAGTCGTTAAAGACGATGAAGGAAGACACTATGCTTACACTCTTAGCTGTGATGAGTTATATAAAACTAAAACTACAGAGAAAGGTATAAAAGTATAAAAAAGGGGCTACCGAAGTAAACCCCTTTTTATTTAGCAGTTCTAGCTAACTTAGGATACGTATACCCAAAGTTCGATGGTACCTGTACCACCACCAGCTGGACCGGCTTGTACTGTGATGTCAATTGTGTCATCAGATGAGTACTCGTATGGTGCAAAAGCTGCGTCTGTTTTGTCTACGCCACCAGCTTGACCACTTGTAGAACCATCAATGATTCTGTCAGTGTCGCCGCCGTCGCCAACATCAAGGACTAGCGTTGTACCTGTGTCTAAGTCATCCACTTTAAGAACAACATCATGCACAGTTTCACCTGCAAATACGTCAACCATTTTAATTACATCACTTGTTGCAATAGTAGTAGTAGCTTCAAACTTTGAATACCTAACACCTAGTTGCCCAGATGGAAAAGGTTTAAAAGATTGATTACCACTTACTACGTCTGAAGTATAAGTCGCCATAGTTTCACCTTATTATTTTACTATTACACACCATTGTGTAATACTTTCCCTTATAGGCAGTTTTTTATAAATGTCAAATTTAATTAAGGAGTAATTAAATGACACAACCCCCGAAGTATGTGTATGTAAAAAGGAACCCAATAAATCCTTATACTTACACTAATCCACAAGATCTACCATATTTGCAATGGAAACGCGTTAAAGTTTCTGTTGCTTATAATATGTGCGTTAGTAAAAGAATAGGGTGGGAACGTGCAAAGGAACAAGAATACCAATTGTGGCGTGAACAAATGATTCACTTAGGTCACAAAATAGTTTAGGAGTAACTATGCAAAAATTATATTTAGATTTCGAAACTTATTACGATGTTCATTTTAGTCTTACAAAAATGACCACAGCTCAGTATGTAAATGATGAACAATTTTCTGTATGGGGCGTAGGTATCAAAGTAGAAGATGAGCCAACACAATGGATCCCAGGTGATGAATGTTTTGATGTATTACATTCCATTGACTGGGACAACACCGCTGTAATTTGTCACAACACTTTGTTTGATGCATACATTCTTACGCAGCACTATGGAGTTACACCAAAGTATTACTACGATACTGCCGCAATGAGTCGAGGTATTTATCCGAATGAAAGTGCAAGTTTGAAAGCTGTGGCCAAACGTGTATTTCCAAACGATGAATCAATGCGTAAAGGTGAAGAATTAGTTACTGCAAAAGGTATAAAAGACCTCCCACCAGATGTCGAAGAAAGTATTGCAGGTTATTGTATACAGGACGTAGATCTTACTTATGCAATCTTTAATCAGTTTATTACTAGTTATCCACAACAAGAACTAGATCTTATAGATCTTACTTGTAGGATGTTTGTAGAACCAAAGATTATATTAGACAAACAAATGCTTAGGGACCACCGAGATAATGTAATCAAAACTACTGAAAAACTAATAGAGCAAAGTGGGCTTACAAGAGAAGTATTGGCTTCCCAGGTTAAGTTTACACAACACTTGACCGATGAGCTGGGACTTGTAATACCTAAAAAGAAAAGCCCACGCACAGGAGAGATGATTCCAGCACTTGGTAAATCTGATTCAGGTTACATACAAATGTGTAATGCTCACCCAGAATACAAACACATCTGGGATGCCAGGGAGGCTGTAAAGTCACGTATTGAAGAGACAAGAGCAAATAGATTTCTTGATTCAGTAAACCCTGATGGCACTTTCTCTATACCATTACGTTACTACGCTGCGCATACAGGACGTTTTGGTGGTGCAGAAAAACTTAATTTACAGAACCTACCCAGAGGATCTAAGTTGCGTACTGCATTACAATCTCCAGCAGGTCAACTAATGTATATCGCTGACTTATCTAATATTGAAGCACGAATGCTTGCCTGGTTAGCTAAAGAACAAGACCTAGTTGATGCTTTTGCAACAGGTAGAGATGTCTATTGTGAGTTTGCTAGTCAAATATATGGTAGAGAAATTACAAAAGCTGACAAGCTAGAACGATATGTAGGTAAAACTGCAATATTAGGACTTGGTTATGGTATGGGAGCTCCGAAGTTTAAGATGACTTTGAAATCAGGTTCACCCTCTGTAGAAGTTACAGACTCTACAGCGCTGGCTATTGTAAGTCAGTATCGAGCTATGTACCCAAACATTCCGATGTTATGGAATGGTTGTAAGAACTTACTTTATGCAATGATGAACCGTAGTTCGTTAGGCATGAGTTATGGACCGTTAACCGTGGATACAAATGCCATCCGGTTGCCTAATCACATGCATCTTAAATACCCACAACTAACCTATCAAAGCGGTCAGTTTATTTACTTCTCAGGTAAAAGTGTCATACGTACACATGGCCCTAGAATTACAGAAAACATTGTTCAAGCACTAGCAAGAATAGTTATTACCGAACAAATGCTCGAGATACAAAACTTACCAGAAGTATCAGTTGTATTACAAATACACGATGAGGTAGTAGCAATTGGTTCTGATGGAGAAGCCGACAAGACATTAGAAAAAATTCTAGCTATAATGAAAACACCTCTATCTTGGTGCCAAGATTTACCATTAGATGCAGAGGGAAACTACAGCACAAGTTATGACAAATGAGCAATCTTATACTTACAAGAAAAAAGAAAGAAGGAGTTATTATCTATAAAGATAATGAAGTCATTGCTGAAATTGTTGTAACTAGCCTTGGCCCTAAACAATGTAAGCTCGGTTTTGTAGCTAAAGAAAATGTTAAAATAGATAGAAAAGAAATATATAAAAAGAAATAGGAGGTTTGTATGGAAATAGTTTTTCTACAAGCAAAGAAAAAACTAATTAAAGAAATATCAAAGGACGCAACTACACCTTATCCCCTTGTTAAGAAGTTTACTTCTCATCATTTCAATGTAAAGAAAACACAAAAAGGAATCGAAGATTTCTACGCACACTTACAAACCGCAGCAGCTGCAGGTATGTGTTTGCACAAGGGACTATTATTACGTAACTTACAAAATGAGCCCAGGGCTTTAGTAGCTGACAGGAACGCTCCGACTGAGTTATTAGTTATTGATATAGATGGCTTACAAATGCCAGCTCAAGATCTAACTGATGTACAAACACTAGCAGAAAAGGTTATTGTACATCTTCCAGAAGAATTCCAAAATGTGTCTTACATTGCTCAAGCTAGCGCATCGTTAGGTTTAAAACAAGATAAAGTCTCACTTCATTTATTCTTTTTCTTAAAACATGCAGTGCATCCAAAAACCCTGAAGGAATGGTTAAAGATGTTAAATTATGAAACCGACATATTAGCTAAACATTTAGAGCTATCTGCTAATGGTCAAAGTTTAAGTTACACCCTAGACCCTTCAGTTGCAGACAACAGTAAATTAATTTATTTATCTGCACCAAAGTTTACTGACATACAAGACCCGATAGCTGGAGACAGGTTTGTACACATCAAACGTAGTTCGCCAACCTTAGATCTTAATGTAAGTAACATAAACCCAGAAAGAGTTCATAACTTAGGAATACAAATAAAAGATAATCTCCGTAAAAAATTAAATTTACCTAAAAAATCTGAAAAGATTAGGTCAATTACAATTGCAGGAGAATCTCAAGAAGTATTACAAAACCCAGATAAAATGACTATAGATATAGTTCGAGTAAATGAACCTTACGTAAACTGTAATGTAAATGGAGGCGACAGTAACGGATATTACTTCTTACTTAGCAATCCACATTATATGTACAACTTTAAAGGAGAACCTGTTTGGGAAATACAAAAAGCAGATCCAGAGTTTTATAAAAGTATATTCGAAACTTTCGCTGATAAAATAGATGGTGATCAAAAACTAAAACCAATAGTTCTTAGAGATTTCTACACTGATACTTATTTCAACGGTATTTATGATGAAAATAAAGAACAATTTACAGACGATTACCCACTCACTCCTACGCAAAAGTCTTCTCTAAATGATTTTATGCGTACACATAATCGCACGCTGCCTGACTATGTACCAGATGCACAAGTTGTGTTTGATCCAGCATCTGATAAAGGTATACAACTAGAACAACCTCCATATCACGTTAACTTATATAGAAAAACTTCTTATATGCTACAAGCAAAAGAAACGGTCGAACTTGAATATGGCACTGCAAAAAAACTACAAGAACGTATACCTAACACATACAAATTAATACATCACATATTAGGCAAAGGCGATACTGAGTTTGAACATTTTATAAATTGGTTAGCTTATATTTACCAAAATAAACAAAAAACTATGACCGCATGGATATTTACAGGTGTGCCAGGTACCGGTAAAGGTTTGTTTGTACACAAAATATTAAAACCTTTATTCGGTGAACAACAAGTCCCAATGCGTTCATTAGAAAATATAGAAGAACAATTTAATTTATACATGCGCACAGCGCTCTTCTTAGTTGTAGATGAGTTTCGTATGAGTGACTCTGGTAACACTAATCGTATGGCCGATAAATTAAAACATCAGGTTACTGAACCTACATTAACTATTCGTGCTATGCGTACAAACCAAGTTGAGCTGCCAAGTTTTTGTAACTTTATCTTTCTTACAAACAGAGGAGATGCTGTAAAGATTGAAGATGGAGATAGACGTTACAACGTAGGCCCCAGGCAAGAAAGTAAGTTACAGCACTCAATACCTGAGTTATTAGATAACTTAGATCAATTATCATCTGAGTTATATTACTTCGCCGGTGTCTTACAAGCTTTTCAGGTAGACAATCGTATGGCACATACAGCATTAGAAAATGATGCTAAACAACAAATGAAGCAAATATCTATGTCTGTACTAGAAGAATTTGCACATGCAATAAAAGAAAAGAATTTAGAATACTTTATAGAAATATTAGATATAGAAATTACAAACACATTTGATGCAGGTGGCATTGCATCAGCGCAACGCTACGTAAAAGATTGGATTTCAAAAGCTGGTGTGGAAACTGTCATACCAATGCAACATTTTAAAGTTGTATATGATGTACTTACAGATAGCCGCAATAAACTGTCTCAAAGAGACTTTTCAAAAGCAATGTCTAGGTTAAATATTGTTACTAGAAGAAAAAGAGTATCGTCTGACAAACACGCTAGCATTCCTCGCGGGGTTGTAATAACTTGGAAACTAGAAGATAATGTTAAAGATACTTTAATAAAAGATCATTTTGACGAAAAAGATTTAAAACTTTTAGCAACAAAATAAAAGGATATCATTTGTGACAAGGCTTGTACAAGACAAGCGTCCGGATCTAGAGAATGTAATAGTTTCGGACAAACCAAAGGAGTTAGGTTTAATACCAGCTTGGTCCTATTCTTCACTTAAAACATACGAATCCTGCCCCTATAGAATCTATATAGCCAAAGTCAAGAAGGTACAAGAAGACTATGGGCCAGCTGCTGAACGTGGTACACAAATCCACCAGCAAGCTGAAGATTATGTAAAAAGCGAGTTAGGTGAACTACCTGATACTCTTAAAAAATTTACATCACAGTTTGAATCTCTCCGGGAGATGTATGCAGATGCAAAAGTAGAATTAGAAGGAGAATGGGGATTTACTATAGATTGGGAAACATGTGACTGGATGGCCCCTAATGTATGGGCTCGTATAAAGCTTGATGCAATTGTACATGAGTCAGAAACGTCAGCTCGTGTAATTGATCATAAAACTGGTAAACAGTTTGGTAATGAAATTGCGCACAGCCAGCAGGGACTTATTTATGCAATAGGAACTTTTTTTAAATTTCCTTATTTAGAAAGTTTAAATACAGAATTTTGGTACCTAGACCATGGTACTACTATGGAGAAAGTATATACGCGAGATGAAGCTATGATGTTTATGCCAAAATTACAAGAGCGAGCATTAGAGATGACTACCGCTATTAAATTTTCTCCGAACCCATCTCAATATAATTGTAGATGGTGCTCCTATGGAAAAGGAGAACATCCAATATGTGAGTGGGCTTCAAAATAATTAAAAAATAAAGTATAATGAAATATAACAACGAACGACGAAAGGTGAACTATGAACAAATCCATACAGGATGCTTATCAGCATCAGATTGAAACTACTCAATTCATTAACAGCCACCCTAGATGTCTTATTACATCTGATCCTGGGACCGGTAAAACAAGAGCAGTACTAGACGCAATCGAACCCTCTTCAGGGGCTACGCTTGTACTTGCACCATTATCTATACTTGAAGCTTCGTGGGGAGAAGATATAATAAAATTTAAACCCTCACTTAACTATGGAATTGCATATGCTAAAAACAGGAAAAAAATATTTGAAGACGATAACTACGATGTGGTCATCACTAATTTCGAAGCTGTTAACTTCTTACATAAACATCCATTATTACTTAAGCGATTTAATACCATCGTCATTGACGAATTTACTGCCTTTAAAAATAGGGAGGCCAAGCGCTCGAAGAATCTCAAGTCTATTATTCATAATTTTGATAATAGAATTGCTATGTCTGGTACTCCTAACAGTAATACTATTTTAGATCTTTGGCACCCTGTCTTTCTTATTGATGATGGAGAACATCTAGGAAACAGGTTCTGGTCATTTAGACATCAAGTCTGTCAACCTAGGTTCAATGGATTTGCTAATGAGTGGATCGACAAGCCCGGTATTGAAGCAGTTGTTGCAAATAAACTTTCAGATATCACCATACGTCATGCAATTGATGACTGTATGGATCTGCCTGATAATATTGTAAGAAACGTATACACAAAACTCACACCACGGGTACAGAAAATGTACGACACCCTTGCTGAAGAGTCAGTGTTGTACACTACAAAAGGAACCATCAATGCAGTTAACGCTGCAGCTCGTGTAAAGAAATTACTACAATTAGTTAGTGGCGCTGTTTATAACCAAGACGGCCAGCCTACTGTATTACATGATGAACGTTACGAACTAGTCATGACACTAGTGGGACAACGTAAACATTCATTAGTTGCATACAATTGGAAGCATGAACGTGATGCGTTGATAAAAATCGCGGAGCGAGAAAAGATTTCATACGAACTAATTGACGGTACAGTACCTGCGCACAAGCGTAAAGACATCGTACAACGCTTCCAGGCCGGTCAGATACAAGTACTATTTGCCCATCCTCAGTCTACTTCTCATGGACTTACTCTTACAAAAGCTACCACAGCTATCTGGTGTTCACCTACATACAGCGCTGAACAGTTTCAACAATTTAACAGACGTATACATAGAGCTGGGCAAAATCAGAAAACAGAAACTATTTTAATTACTGCAAAAAAGACATGGGAAAAACATGTATATAGTAAACTAGATGGTAAATTAGGAAAGATGGAGAATTTACTCCATATATTATCAAAGATAAATAATGTCAGAACAAAACAAGAGGGTACTAATGTTGACTCATGAAATACAAGAAGTAGTTGATGAGTTAATTAAACGCTCGCCATCTGCAATTGCGACTGCTTTAGTTTTTACTATGGCTGAAGTTATTAATAACAATAAGGAAGTAACTACCCTAGACGAGATAAATCAACTCTTAGCTTTAGCTGGAGTTGAATCACTTATCTTAGTCGACGGTGTATTTATGGCATCAAGCAATACTGATAAGGAGGTACTACACTAATGTCAGAAGAAATAAAAAATATGGATGATTTACTTAACGAACTATCTAATTCGAAAGCCGCACTCAAAGATCTTCAAGGTGAAGAAAAATCTTTGAAACAAGCTATCAATGAATTAGAAAGCAGAATTATTCTTAATCTTGAAAACCAAGGAGTGGATAGGATTGGGAATGATGTGTGTACAGTGTCTATTAAAAAAGATGTTGTACCAACTGTAGAGGACTGGGATCTTGTGCACCAGCATATAATTGAAAATGGTCAATTTGAATTGTTGCAAAAAAGAATGTCAGCAACCGCCTACAGAGAGCTTCAACAAATGGGACAGGATGTTCCAGGTGTTAAGCCAACGGAGCTTACTAGAATTAATTTTCGAAGTAAGTAAATAAAATATATCGACGAAATAAGGAGTACGTACTATGAACGATATAGCGTTAGTCGCAACTGAGTTGCCTGCTCATGCAAAAAAAGGTAGCGGTCTAGGTAATGAGAACATTACTCAAGACCATCTTCAAACCCCACGTGTAAAACAACTTCAACAGTTGTCTAACGAAGTGGACGAGAACCATAGTGAATATATTGAAGGAGCCAAACCTGGCGACTTTATTAACACTATTACTCGTGAAAACTACGGCAGAGAAATGTACTTAATGAATGTACGTTTTACTGAAGAGTATGTTGTTTGGAGAAAACGTGAGAAAGGTGGAGGACTTATCGGTTCTTTTGCAACTCAAGGAGATGCTTTAGATCATCTAAAAGCTGAAGGCTTGAATGTAGAAGACCATGAGATTACACAAACACAATCTCACTTATTAGTTAAGAAAGATGCAGAGACAGGTAAACTGGACACACCTTTCTTATTTGATTGTACCAGCTCAAAGCTTCGTGTAAGCAGAGAATGGAATACTCAAATTGCAAGATTGGGTGGAGATAGATTTTCTTCTTTATGGAAAATGTCATCCTCCCAAACTCAAAACAGGACTGGACAAAAGTTCTGGAATATCGCTGTTGCGAATGAAGGTTGGGTAACTGACGAAGATTATGAAATAGCTAAAAAGTTATTTCAGTCAATTACAAAACAACCTGCAGCGCAATAGTGTAACTATATCTTACATGGTGCGACATATACTGTCGCATCGTGTAAGTAACCTTCTATTATAAGGAATATGATTGAGGCGGTATTTGGCAAAAAAAATTGATAAAAAAGCTATGTTAGAGTCTGTTACAGATACAGCTCTGGGCTTTTGTGTAAATTTTCCTCTTTCGTGGCTTGTGTTATTCTCCATGTTATACTTTACGCAAGATGCATTGCTTATATCTGTAATACAAACCTTTGTGCTTACAGTTACTGCAATTATCCGTAGATACATTACAAGACTGTATTTTAAGGATTTAAAGTATAAAGATGACAGAGAGGGAGTTCATAGCAAAGATCCACAAAGCCCTAGATAACGATATCTATAAGTGGAAAATTCATGATGCTTATCATGGCGGTGTCCCAGATGCGTATTACAGCGGCCCTGCTGGTTGTATGTTTATAGAATATAAATATCACAGGAAAATGCCTGTAAAAGCCACTTCTAAAATAGCCACTAAAACTAGTTCTCAACAAAAACTTTGGCTACAAAGAGCTATTGATCACAATGTTCTTGCATATTTAGTAATAGGAGTAGAAGACTTAATTTTAATGACTCAAGATGTACAAAGAGAATTTTTTACTGTAGAAGAGTTTAAAGACAATGCCTGCACATTCGACGAATTTATAGACAAACTTACAAAAATATGCCTAAAATGACACGTAAATTAGCTGAAACTAGCAAAGATATGGTGAATCACCCACCACATTACAACTCAGGAGAGATTGAATGTATCGATGCTATACAAGCTAGTATGAGTAAAGAAGGTTTTATTTCATACTGTAAAGGTAACATTATTAAGTACCTATGGAGATTCGAGCATAAAAATGGGTTGGAGGACCTTGAAAAAGCTAGATGGTATTTTGATAAATTACTAGAGGTAGCTAATGACTATTATGAGGGAAGCAAGTAATACGGTAACCCGATTTACTAGACTTGAATCTGTCTTAGGTAAGACAACTAGTTTATCTGATTCTCCTTGCACCGGCATATGTACAGTCACACAATGGGGAGATAACCGTTGTAAAGGCTGTGGTCGGTTCGAAGCAGAGATCAAAAACTGGGGAAAGTTCTCAGATATTGAAAAAAAGTTAATAAATCTGAGAAATTCTAAAGATTACAACATAAGACAGAAGAGATTAAAGTAAATCGCTTACAAGCCCCGTACGAGCCCACTGAGACAAACTTTGTCTTTTTGGACCTAGACCCTTCTGTACCTTAAAAAAACCTCACCACGTTGATTTCTTGAGGTCGATTTTCTTTCAGACCTCTTCTTTTCCAGCCTTTTGAGACTTTTTGACTTGTTCTTTTAATTTTATTACAAATTCTTTAAATTCTGCCTGCGACATGTTATTTAAATATCTTTGTTGTTGTTGAGGCCTAGCCATTACTTACCTTGTCCCCTATATTTTTTGTAACTTCTGCGTTTAGATTTGTTCATATGAGCAAAACCAGTATTGTGCCTGCCTATAGAAGTTTTCTTTCCCCTTGCTCCAGTTACTGGTTGGTGTTTTACGACAGTAAAACCTGCTTTTCTTGCCATTACTTCTTACGTCTACGTGTTGTTTTTCTCTTCTTCTTTGCAAAAGTCCTAACATTAGTTGGCTTACCACCTGGATTACCTGCTCTACGTTTACGAGCTACTGCACTCTTTCTTTGTGCAGCTGTCATACGTTTGGCCGTGGATCTTGGTACGCACTTCGGGTACTTCCTTTTACTTTTACCTTTAGCAGATTTTCTACCACAAGCTTGAAACTTACCTTTTTTCTTAGGCGCACCAATATCTACCCAGTCACCTTTCTTACCTTTGCCGAACCAGGCTGTTAGTCCTCCTGTTGGTTTTCTACTCGCCATCTTTCTCTAATAAGTCTTTTATCCTACGTGCTTTTTCTTGCCTTGTATCAGGGTGTAACTCAGGATCTACTACTTTAGCTAATTTTAACATAGGGATCCTTTGGTTAGGTATGTACCTCCAAGTATATCCAGCTTCTGAATATATGCCAAATACACTTTCAGTTAAACCAATTTTGATAACCATAGCAGGTTCATTATCTAAAAGAACCCTATCCCCTTCTTTAAAAGCACCACTAAAACGAAAAGTTAAACCTTTTATAAAACTTCCAGCCCAGTCCTTAATACCAAGACCAACCAATAGAGTTATTAAAAACCCTATAAGTTCTATATAGTATTCGTTTAGCTCTATCACAGGCATTACCTATAGCCGCCCCCTCGCTTTTTGTAAGTACGCACCAACCAACCATTTGCATATGCACTTGGATATACTTTAAATTTTCTTTTAGCTTCAGCTTTTACTCTTGCGTATAAAGCTTTATTAGTAGGTGTAGCGCTCTTCTTTTTGGTAGTTTTTTTCTTTGCTCTTGGCATAGTTTTCTCCGTTATTAATCATTTCATTTTACCCTTTTTTTACGAGATGTTCTCGTTCTAGGGAATGACCTATTAGACTTCTTAGATTCCATTCTAATATTTTTTGGAGAATCATTCAGAGGATTTCCGTCAATGTGATGTACATCTTTACCATCACCTTTTTTTGCTTTACCAGTGCGTATCATTTTTCTACGCACTTTGTTCCTAGCAGCTCGTCTTTTCTTTTGTGCAGAGCTAGAGTGGTAGTTATCGTATTCAGAACGATAATTACGAGCCATGGTTATCTGCCTACTTTATTCTGCGCTTTTTTATGTGCGGCCCTAAAGGTGTCTCCCATTAGCATACGTCTTTTCATATACTTCATGTGGGCCTGTGTATGATGTTTTGAGTGCCTTTTCATAGCAGCATCTTGCCTTTTAGTAAGGACTTTCTTTGCCTTCATTGAAGGCTTTTTCTTCATTCTAGCCATTTTTAACACTCATAGACTTAATTTTTTTAAATTCGCCATCTACCTTTTTAGGTAGTTGGTAAAGGGTAATTGTGTGATTACCTTTTTCGTCTTTTTCCCAAACTAAGTCTTTATCTTCACTAGTAGTTGAACTAATTATAATTGACATATTTACTCCTTAATATGATTTATAAGTGTCCATAGATTCACCTATAGACGGCATCATGCCTAATTGCATTTTCTTTTGTTGCATCGGATCCATCATTTTGTCATTAGCGCTATTAGGAACATTTGGTTTCATTTGAAACTCTGCTACTTCCATATCGCCTATCATCTTATTCTTAGGGCCCATTTTTATTCTATTCGCCATCGATTTCTCCTTTTTTAATCATAAAATCAATTACTTTTATTTTATCATTAATTTCTGCTATTACACCAACAAACTTATCTATTTCTACGCTGTAAGCAGTATGTTCTGGAATAGAGTTTGCGTTACTTAAAAAGATTTCTAAATCTAAAGTAACCTGTGCGCGTTGGCCAATAAGGCTTTCTTTCTGTGCATACAGAATTTCTAACCTACTGGGCATTTACTTTTTCCTTTTTTTCTTACGTTTTAGAGCTTTAAAATCTGCGCCTGTAATACGATTACGAGGCTTAGCAACTCTAGCAAGTTTCTTTTGTTTAGGAGATAGTTTCTTCACTTCTTCTTTTTACCGTAACCTTTCATTTTCATAGGCTTGGCTTTTTTAGTCATGCCCTTCTTTTTCTTTTTACCAGTGTGATATGGCATATTAATACTCCGCTTTAGTGTTTTTAAATTTACGATGAGATTTTGTATCAACAAAATTCTTGTTTGGGCCCTCTCCTGGCACTGAGCCATCATGGTTCGGGACAGTAGAATACTTTTTAGTACAAATATCTTTATACGTATGTGGTTCTTTGTGATTTATAGGTCTGTTAATCATAGTTAAATTTTACTCTATTTTTTAGTCAAAGCCAAAATTTGAAATAAATTTAGCCTTTTGTTTTATTTCGTCCCATGGAGAAATTTCAATAAGCTCTATTTGCCCTCCTCCATTTTTTAAAGAGTCATACATACCTTTGCTGTGTGCCTCTATAATAATTCCAATGGAGCCCATTTCTTTTTGAAAGTCTTCAGAGCCTGGCACAAAGCTTTCAGCAACATTCTTATCAAATTGCCAGCTTTTGGTATTTTGACTATTTTTACCAGTTAACATAATTCCAGTTAATGTTCTTTGCTGTCCGTCATATTCATAAACCTTATAACAGGCTATAACTCTTATTAATAATTCATCTTCATAAAATCCAATTAAATATTTATCATCATCATCAATAGCGTCTTGATACACTTCTTTAAGCCTACTCTTTACTTGTTTCGGCTCACACCTCATAAATTCAGATAAAAGATCTTCCTTTACCTCTTCTTCTTCATAAAGCCTATTAAAATCTACAGCTTTTAATTCTGTTACTAATTGTCTTGTGTATGCCATTATTCAGGTTCCTCCGGCCAAACTACATCCTCAATGTCTATTATATTAGTGTGTGAATCTGGTAAATCTCGCAGTGCTTGCCTATAAGCTGCCCATTCTGCTTTTTTCTCTGTTGATAAAGGACTATCTTCTCCCTGTGTCCAGTCCGACTCATATAACTTATCTCTTCGTTCTGCCTTCATTTCAGATATAGCTTGCTCTCTTAGTTTAGTTATCCCAACTGTAACAGCAACCCCATCTACTATTTTGTAGTTTTGTGCTAAATAATCTCCTTCTATATAACTTTCATCATCCCCCACAAAATTAGAAAATGGTTGATCATTACCACTAGCACCAAACTGCCCTGTAATCTCACCAGTTGCAGTTTTATATCTAGTATATTTTTTACCTGCCTCTAAATTACTCATTATACTTTGTTCAACCTTGCAACGTTTATGTAAGAACTAACAGTAGGTGAACCACCACTTGAAGGATTGCCTATGTTTCTGCCATAGAAAAATCCAGCAATTTGATAACTACGCCCTGCGACAAAATTTACCTGTTCTTGTCTAATTTTAGGGGCAAAATGCGAGATATTACCTGTCATTTCTCCACTAGAAAAAGAGAAGTAGCTACTAGAATGATCTGTACTTACAGCACTACTGTTTGTACTTTCTGTTATGTTTACTGCAAATCCTGACCTATTACTACTACCTGTACTCCCAGAAGTTTGCATCATAACAGTAACAATGTAAGTACCACTTTCTTTAATGGTGTTTCCTAGTACGTTTAATTGTATTTGACCAGTAGAAGACCCCCCCATATAGGTAGTTGTAGTAAAACCAAACTTACCTGTAGTTGTGAAAGTATTATGCTGTCCTGAGCTAGTGAAAGTAGACATATTAGTAGTAGCTTGAGTATAGGATTGGTTAATATTATCAACAGAAGCTATCTTTCCGATCTGGTTAGCCCCAATCATATCAATTACAATTCCACCACTTCTTATAGTTAAGACAGCACTGGAGCCACTGCCACTGACAGTAATAGTTGCATTTCCGCTTGTGCTATCAAAATTTAATTGACTTAGCGTAAGTGTATTTGCAGTTATGTGAGTACCACTTAAAGTACCAGTCATAACACTAGCAAAAGTAGCAAAACTACCTGTTAACTTATCTACAGCTAAAGACCCAATCTGCGCACTAGCAAGAGAACCATTTTTTATAAAAGCGGTGTCTATATAAACACCCGCTGGGTTACCACTAGCATCAGTATTTGTGAGTACAGTAAATGGCACGATGTTATTACCATGTGGGTTACGAATAGTTACCTGACTTGCTTCAAAAATTATATTTGAACTACTAGTATTGTTTTGTAAATTATTGCTCGAGTCAGCAATAAGGTACATACCAGCAATAGCGCCATTCGCATTAACTGAAAGTCCATGAGCGGCTCTAGCAGAAGTCCCATCTACAACTGCATTTGATACACTAGTAATACTAGAAGTATTTTGACCAACAGTAGTGCTTAAATTAGAAATAGAAGTTGCGTTCGCACCCTCGGCACTAACTCTAACAGTTCGTTCATGCGTAATAGCTGCTGCTAAAGAAGTATCTGAACGACTATTAGAAGAGTTTAAACTAGCTAATAAAGTACCACGGTCTGTAGCAATTGCATTAGATTGACTAGTTACCGTAATAATATCTTGTTGTGCTGAAGCTGTAGCTGCAGTTAGGGTAGAGCCTGTAAAACTACTAGTGCCTACTAAGTTCACTAATGTAGCATCTCGTCCCGCCACCCAAGCATTATTTGCAGCGTTTCTCCAATAAACCTGACCATCATCGGTATCAAACCAAAGATCATTTGCAGTTATAGCACTACTTCCGTCACCTCTAGTGGTTGGAGCAGATGAGCTCCTAATAACTTCTCCTGCTCCTTGTGTAACTAAATTAGTAATTGCAGAGTACCCAGGCAAGTCAGCTAGAGTTTGACTCAAACTAGTCATAACAGCTGCTATATCTATAGCAGTCGTAGCATTTACAGCATTAGCAAATGGCCCTCTTATATCTGAAGTAGATACGAACCTAACCCAATAATAGAATGTTTGATTGTAATCTGCAGAGTCTGACCAAACATTAGCCGTTGTTGTATCTGCTAAAACAGCGGCACTTACGTCATTACTTGTACCTCTATATATCTCTGCAAATGCAAAATTACCAAACTGTGGAGCATCCCAAGATACAACTACTGTTGTAAAAGCTGCTGAAGCACTAACTCCAGTAGGTACAGGCGGTATTGTAGTATCGGTTACAGTACGTGGTTTAAAGTCCACGACCCCCGTTCCAGCATTAGGATCAAAAGGGTTATCTAAAAGTTCTTCAGCTAAACCAGAATCAATAAGTTCTCTTAAAGTTATTGCTCTATCTCTTGGGTCTCCTCTACGTCCTAATCTTATCTCTAAGGCTTCTTGAATAGAAACCATGTGATTTTTTAGTTGTGGATCTATTCTACTAGGTACAGATACTATAGACGGTACTTTTGTTCCCGACGTAGCCATTACACACCCCTTAACTCATCCATAGACTCTGCAATACAAATCTCATTAATTGTATGTGCCCCCTCTACCTGAATAGAGTATGTTTTGTAGATACCAGAGGGTAATCTAAGAATTGGTTCAGATATTGTAGTCGCGCTAAAACTAGGAGTAGCTCCTGTTACACTAAAAGAACTACCTGAAGCTGTAAGTGTAGCGTTGTAATACAAACTACCATCTCCGAATACTTTTACTGTAATACCATTTCCACTATAGGCTTCTGCTTCTATTTTTACAAAAGCCATTTTAGTTGGCTTACTAGGTACAAATTCTTTTGTCTTGAATGTAAGGGATTCATTTGTAGTGCTACCTTGAAACTCTTTTACATTACTTCCTTCGATTACATACAATTCGTTTGTATCAGGGTCTGTGTGTCCACCTTTTGTACTTGTAGAAGAAGTTTGGGTAAGTGTAGTAAGTGCATTTTTACCACCTCTAGGATCAAATATAAATCCTCCAAAGTTTGAACCACTAGCATAATATCCTACATACTTACCTTGCCATAAGAAGCCTTGTATTGTTGATGGATAAAAATCTGCTTGCCATTGTTCTG
>MDTB01086413.1_pt1 | contig 16759 bp, 16 predicted proteins | sample 811161 | NCBI WGS metagenome assembly MDTB01 (sample SAMN05326650, study PRJNA326480) | marine metagenome | isolation source: seawater | place: Mediterranean Sea | collected 2009
ACATCAATTTCAGTGTCTGCACCAACAGGTATTGTTCTTGAACTAAATGATATATCAGTTAATTCAATATAACTTAAACTAGTCCAATCAATATAGTTGTCAGACTTTTGTATTTCAAAGTCTGGATTAAAAAGATACAAAATCTGTTCTAATATTTGTAGTTTTTGGTCTGTGTTTGATGTGTAAATGTCACAGGCTACGTTAAGTCTAAAAGGCGAGGGCATAACTTTTTCTACTGTGTATCCAGCACCTAGTTTATCTGTGTATTCACCTGTTGATTCATCTAATTCACGTTCTTTCAAATGTTGTTTTTCAATATGATAAGGATTTTGCATTCTTTCTCTATCATAATCTAATGCAGTTACATAGGCGGACATTCTTGGTGCATACTGTAAAGCGTTTTCTGAATTATTTCTTATGATATTTGCAACTTGTCTTGTCATGTCTCCGTACATGACAGGTATTGCTCTTAGTTTTACAGAACCGTCTGTTGCTTTTCCAGTTTCTACATTAAAATTACTTAAAATTCTTATAAACTGGGTAAGAAATTTCCTAATTTGTCCTTCGTAAAAATGTAACATTAATTGTCAGCCTTTGGTTTCAATGCTTCTGTCAGTGCTTGTCTTTGTTCAACAGTTAAACCATTAATTGTAGTAGTTCCTGATTGATTAACAAATTTTGTTTTGTAATTAGCACGTGTGTCGTCATTGGTTTTAGTTATTCTTACACTGTCTTCAATTTTTACCCATCTTAATCCGTCATATCTAAACAATCTATTTGGCAAGAAGTCTGTTCTTAAGAAATAATCACCTTTGTCAACTCCACTACTTGGAAACGCAGTACCAAAACCTGCAGGAGCACCGTTGGGTGCAACACCATCGCCGTCGAGATAAAATCCATAATGTGAACTTGCAGGTGTATCAAGAACAGCATTAACACTTCTATCTGAACTTGCTCTTTGTTCTTCAGTGTTAACGTTTTCTGTTCTTATGTTTCCTCTTTCATCGATAGGTGCAACATAGTATTGTTTGTAATTAAATCCAGATTTTGGTGCATCTTGTTCTGCTTGTGCAACAACTTGGTCATTAATTTCTTTTTCTTTGTTAAATGTACTCATGTAACTTGCCAAAGAACCTGTGGAATCTGCATCTCCAAGGATATCTCTGAATTCTTGACTGTCTACTAGTGTTTTTAATTTTATTCTTAACAAGTGAGGCCACCATGTTTGTGAAAATCCTTCAGCGGCTCTGTTAACATCTTCTACCACATAGTACCTTTTTAGTGCTATTGGAATACTTGCATCTAAACTAAAATCGTCTTTCATATGTGGGAATTCAATTACATCTCCTGACATAATTTTTCTTCCTATTCTTTCCACAGTATCGTTCAAATGTACGGTTAAGAACAATGTGTCATTTTGCAAAAACATGCCAAATTGACTAAGATTAAAATCGATATCTTGAACATTATAAATGCCACGTATGGTGTAAATGTCTTGACTATACTTTCTATCTCTATTTTCTAAAAATAGCAGATCTTGAATAGTTGTCTCTCCTATTTCACTTGGAGCGTAGTTTGGTTGTGTAGGTGAAGCGTCGCCGTCTTTATTCGTATCTCCCTGTCTATGAGGGCCAAGGTATTTGTGTAAATTCAGATCAGTGCCACCCACTGTAAACATCTCTTTGATGTTACGGTCAAAAAACTTGTAATCATTGCCCTTTTCAGGCTTAAAAATTGATAGTCGTGGCATTGCGTACATATTTATTGTTAGGGCAAAGGCAATAAATATGACTATGTCAGAACTACAAACACTACAACAAGAAGTATTCGATTACGTCAAAAACAACCTAGGTGAGGGCATGATCGAGGTTGAACTTGATCCAAAACACTACGAAACTGGACTTGAAAGAGCAATAAACAGATATAGACAAAGATCATCAAATGCTGTTGAAGAATCATATGCGTTTTTAACCCTTACAGAAAATCAGAACAAATACATATTGCCTGATGAGGTGATCAATGTGAGAAAGTTATTTAGAAGAACAGTGGGATCACGAACTGAAGGTGGTGAGGGTGGTACTTTGTTTGAACCATTCAATTTAGCATACACCAACACTTATCTATTAAGAGCAGGTGCTACTGGTGGATTAGCAACTTACTATGCATTTGCAAGTTATCAAGAACTTGTTGGAAAATTATTTGGGTCATTTATACAATTTCACTTTGATGTTGCAACCAAACAATTGACCATTACACAAAGACCAAGAGCAGACAACGAAACAATTTTGATGCACACTGATAATTTTAGACCTGACATAACTTTGTTAAAAGACATTTATTCGAAACCGTGGATCAGAGATTACACTCTTGCAGTTTGTAAAACAATGTTAGGTGAAGCAAGAGGAAAATTCAATACTATTGCAGGTCCACAAGGCGGTACCACACTTAACGGTGGAGAATTAAAACAAGCAGGATTGGCCGAAATGGAAAGACTCGATCAAGAAATTGGCAATTTTGCAGAAGGTGGCACTCCACACAGTTTTGTTATAGGTTAATTCAATCTAAACACTTATTAAATAAACTTGTAAAACAGGCAAACAAAAAGGCACGAATTATGGCAAAAAACAAATACTTCACAAAACTGTCCAAATTATCTTACAGACAATTAAAACAATTGACAATAGCATTTGAAGTACTGCTTAAAGCAGGACCCAATTGGCGTATAACATTTCATATGTTAAACGCTGTAAGAGAAGTTAAGAAAGAACTTGAAAAAAGACTAAAAAACTGTTAATATACTAAACTTATGTTGATAGGTTTGGTAGGATTAATTGGTTCTGGAAAAGACACCGTTGCAGAACGACTGGTGTCACACCACGGATTTGTCAGAGATTCATTTGCACAAAGTTTAAAAGACGCAACAGCAAATATTTTTGGTTGGGACAGAGAAATGCTTGAGGGCAATACAGAGTCTAGTAGACATTGGCGAGAACAACCTGACAAATTTTGGAGTGAAAGATTTGGAAAAAGTGTAACGCCTAGATGGGTCTTACAATATTTTGGCACAGAAGTGTGTAGAGGTAACATGCTAGATAGCATTTGGGTAGACTCATGCATGGCTAGATATAAAGGCACCAATACAGTAATTTCAGACACAAGATTTGTTAATGAAATTAAACAAATACGTGAAAAAGGTGGCAAAATTGTGTTAGTAAAAAGAACTGAAATCCCCAACAAACAAACCATGATAGAATCTGGTGCACATCAAAGTGAATGGGACTGGATTGGTACTGATTATGATTACATATTAGAAAATACGCATACTATAGAATCACTGCATAAACAGATATATGATATGACTACTCATCTACTTCCAAGTCCCCAAGTTGCCATCCCAAATTCTGAGTACTTTTAAGGCGCTGACAATTAGCACAAATTGTTTTTAAATTGTAAAGAGACACATTGTTTCGATTGCCATCAACATGATAAACATTCATCTGAATACTACTTTTTGACCTAAAACCACAAAGTTCGCATCTAGACTTTTTTCTATAACCGTTCTTATACCATTTTGGTGCAAAGCCAGTTCGTAATTTTTTCTTCTTACGTATACAAGAATCACATTGACTACGCCAATAGATTTTATTGGCTTTCCTATAAGCATATGCTCTTGGCCTTTCTTGGCAGTTTTTACACAAAGGTCTTTTCATATGTGTATTTACGTGCCCTATATAGGTACCATATTCAGCCATAGTTTAGTGGTATTTTACTGTATTCGCTATAAATAGCATTAAGAACCTTGCAAGGAGAATAAACATATGGCAACATTAACAAGTCCAGGAGTAAACGTTTCAGTAATTGATGAAAGTTTTTACGTACCATCAGATGCAGGTACTACTCCACTTATAATAGTAGCATCTGGACAAGATAAATCAAACGGAGCAGGTGATGGCACAGCGTCTGGTACACAGACAGCAAACGCTAATCAGGCTTTCTTAATATCATCACAAAGAGAATTAACAGAAACATTTGGTGATCCAAAATTTTACACAGATTCATCTGGTGGAGCATTAAATGGTTATGAACTAAACGAATACGGTTTACAAGCGGCTTACTCATTCCTTGGGGTTGCCAACAAAGCATTTATTTTGAGAGCCAATGTAGACACTAGTGATTTAATAGGTTCAACATCAGCACCAACTGAAAATCCAGACGATGGTACATACTGGTTCGACTTGGCTAGTTCAACCATTGGATTATTTGAGTGGTCTAAAACAAATCAATCATTTACAACAATAACACCTAAATTTATAACAGATGTAAACAATCTAGTAGGTAATGTATCTACTGGAATTCCAAAAGCAAGTTATGGTTCACAAGGACAATACGCAATTAATACAACTGCTGTTACAAATCCAATATACTACAAAAATGATGGTGGTAGTTGGGTACAAGTAGGTTCAACAGATTGGCACATTAGTTGGCCAACAATCGAAGGTACAGCAACTTCAGGTACACTTGTAAATGGAAACACAATTGTAATAAATGACGCAACTGTAACATTATCAGGCACAACTTTCTCAGCATTGGCAACATCAATTAACAATGCAAGTATTGAAGGAGTTACTGCCGCAGTTGATGCCACAACAGGCAAAGTTGAAATTTATCATAACGGTACAAACTACGGTGATTCAGTAGGTGGTGCCAACACAATAAGAATCGAAAACGGCACAGGTACAATCTTAACTGTGACAGGAATAACTGCAGGCACTTACAACGGTGTAAGTTTTGAGCAGAAAAAACACTCTAACAGACCAACATGGAAAACTGCAGAAGATGACAGGCCAACTGGTTCTGTCTGGTTTAAAACTACCAACCCTAACGGTGGTACTGATATCATATCAAAACTATACAGTTCAAGTGCGGCTAGTTTCTCAACTGTAGCGGCTCCGCTTCATGCAAACAATCACACAGCGATCTTTAATTTAGATCCAACAAATGGTGGTACAAGCATATCAGCAGGAACACTTTACACACAGTTTAATGTTGCAGAGCAAAATGTTGTTGATGACACAGACACTACATTACCGGTAGCAGACTTCCAAATATTTAGATATGAAGGTGGCGAAACTATAATCCAAAGTAAAACCACTGCGCCAGTATTTGTAAAAGACGAAACATTTAAAATGGCAGAATCATTAAAAGGACAAGCGGCATTAGACACTGCTAAAACAGTTACAATACCAGGTCCCGGAGATTCAACAGGTTCAGACGCAGAAGACTTTGTAACAGGAATCAGTAACGCTGGCTTTACAAACATTGAAGCAAGAGTTATAGATTCAGGTGAATTAAAAGGTGCAATTGAAATCAAGCACACACTTGGTGGTGAAATAAGAATGCATGATTTATCAGGCACACCTCTAGCAGATGCAGGCTTTAGTGCCGCAACTGCTCACTCATACGGAACATACACAGCAAACAGCACAACATTGATCGATAACTTGTATGATGCTCCAGCAGGTGCAACAGAAGACTCAACGGCTTTACCAGCAACAATCATTGCTAGTAACTTTAAACGTTTATCTTACACTGCATCAACTACAGCACCAACAAACGAGCCAAGTGACGGAAAAGTTTGGTACAACACAAATTTAGATGCTGACATATTGGAGCACGATGGAACAAGTTTCAGAGGTTACTTGAATGTAAACTCAGGTACTGATCCAAATGGTCCACAGTTTAGTGCTAGTGAACCAACTACACAATCAGATGGTACGCCTTTAGTAAACAATGACTTATGGATTGATACTTCTGATTTGGAGAACTATCCAAAACTTTACAGATACAATACATCTGCAACAATCAGTTCAACAAACACCTCAAATGGTACAACAGTAACCACAACTGGAGCGGCATTTGAACTAGTTGACAAAACTGATCAAACCACAGAAGATGGTATTGTTTTTGCAGATGCTAGATATCAAACAACATTAGATAAAAACGCAGACGGAAACACAGGCGCAGGTGCGGCAAGCACAATTAAAGATCTTTTAAGTGACAACTTCTTAGATCCAGATGCACCAGATCCGGACTTATATCCAAAAGGAATCTTATTGTTTAACACAAGAAGATCTGGATACAACGTAAAAGAATACAAAAACAGTTATATCACAACAGCCAAATATCCTGGTTCAGGTTCAACTGGATTAGGAAACGTTAGACAAAGTAACGAGTCAGTTGCAGGATACTACCCAGACAGATGGGTGACCAAGTCAAGCAACAACAGTGATGGTTCTGGCACATTTGGCAGAAAAGCACAAAGGAAAGTGATTGTAAATCAATTAAAATCAGAAATAGATACCAATCAAGCAATAAGAGAAGATCAAAGAGGATTTAATGTAATTGCTTGTCCAGGATATCCTGAAGTAATATCTAATATGATTGGTCTTAACACAGACAGAAACAACACAGCGTTTGTGGTAGGAGACACACCATTTAGACTGGCAGGTACATCTACAGCGGTGAGCAACTGGGCCAACAATTCCGCAGGAGCAAGTTCCGACGGAGAAGACGGCTTAGTATCAGCAAGTGAATTTTTAGGAGTATTTTACCCATCAGGTAAAACTACTGACAACGGTGGCAATGATGTAATTGTTCCACCATCTCACATGATATTGAGAACACTTGCAAATAACGATAACATTGGATTCCCATGGTTTGCACCGGCAGGAACCAGAAGAGGTATTGTAGATAATGCCACAGCAGTTGGATACATTGAGGCATCTACAGGAGAATTTGATCAAGTATCATTGACTGAGTCCTCTAGAGATGCTTTACACACAGCAAAAGTCAACCCAATAACGTTCTTCTCAGGCGCAGGCATAGTGAACTTTGGAAACTTAACCAAAATTTCATCTTCAAGTGCTTTAGATAGAATAAACGTTGCAAGACTTGTTGTGTTCTTAAGAAATCAATTAGATGCAATTGCGAAACCATTTATCTTTGAACCAAATGATGAACTAACAAGAAATGAAATAAAACAAGCAGTAGAATCATTCTTGCTAGAACTTGTTGGACAAAGAGCATTGTTTGACTTCTTAGTAGTATGTGATGACACAAACAACACACCTACTAGAATAGACAGAAATGAATTGTATGTTGATATAGCAATTGAACCAGTTAAATCAGTTGAGTTTATATACATACCTTTAAGAATCAAAAACACAGGAGAGATTGCAAATTTAGGGAACTAATTTTGGAATAAATAGGAGAACATATGGCAATATCAACTTTATCAAAATTTACAGTACCTTTAGCAAACGACCAGAGTTCAGCATCACAAGGATTGTTGATGCCAAAATTACAATATCGTTTTAGAGCGATATTGGAAAATTTCGGTGTGTCTACTCCTAGATCGGAACTTACAAAACAAGTAATAGATGTTTCAAGACCAAATTTAACTTTTGACAACGTTACACTAGATGTATACAACTCAAAAGTTTACATGGCAGGAAAACATACTTGGGATCCAATTACAATCAACCTTAGAGATGACGTTAACAACTCAGTAACAAAATTAGTTGGTGAGCAAGTTCAGAAACAATTTGATTTCTTTGAACAGGCATCAGCGGCATCTGGTATTGACTACAAATTCACTACAAGAATTGAAGTGCTTGATGGTGGAAATGGAGCATCAACTCCGGGTGTGTTAGAAACATTTGAATTGTATGGTGCTTACATCGAGTCAGTAAACTACAACACATTGGCTTATGGAACATCAGATCCAGTAACAATAACATTAAACATCAGATACGACAACGCTATCCAAACTCCACAAGGTACAGGAATTGGAACAGCAGTGACCAGAACAGTTAGCACTCTAGCAACTGGTGGCGGTATCTAATAAAAATTAGCATTTATAAAGTAAAAAGAGCGCCTTTAACGGCGCTTTTTTTATGGCCATAAATATTATCATATGCCATCTATTAATAATTTTTTAAATTCTTTCACAAACGGCCTACCAGGCATGAAAGATTATCGACACGCTTCCAGATTATATTTTGACGATAATTTTAAACTTATGCCGAAACAGAAGTTTCTGTTTCATACTGTTTTTGATATTGACAACGAAATACCTATTCGTCCTTTCTCCAATAACGAAAAAATTGAATTGAACATGCTCGTTAGGGCAGTTGACCTTCCAAAGTACAACATGAACCTTGAAGAAAAACAACAGTACAATAAAAAAACATATGTGCCAACAAAGATAAGTTATGAACCTGTCAATATAACATTCCACGATGATCACGCAGACACAGTGAACGCATTTTGGAAATCCTATTACGAATATAACATTGCTGACTCGATAACAGTCAACCCGAGCATTAATGGTTTTGGCACTAAAGATAATATGTATGATGCCGATCCGGCAGTGACACAATACGGAAGAGATGGGTCGCAGGAACGGAAAAAACCTCTACTAAGAAATATACAAATCTTTGCTTTACACAAACAAGAATTTACATCTTTCACTTTAGTAAATCCAGTGATTGGTTCTTGGAGTCATGATAATTTGGATCAAGCAGACGGCCAAGGTGTAATGCAAAACACTATGCAAGTGTTTTATGAAACTGTTTTGTATGGTGCAGGTAAGGTCAATAAATCAGACGTGCCAGGTTTTGCCACTATACATTATGATCTGGAACCAAGTCCTTTGACAGTGCTAGGCGGTGGTACCACATCAATTTTTGGACCTGGTGGAATAGTTGATGGCATAGGATCAATAATAAAAGATGTAAGAACAAATAATTTTAGCATAGCAACAATACTAAGAGGTATAAACACCTATAACAATGCAAAAAAAATTAAGGCAAAAGACGCAGTCAAAGAAGAACTGAAAGGCATAGTGAAAGAAGGAGTTTTGGATATTGGGAAACAGGCCGGCACTATAACAAATCCTGTTGGAAACTTTTCACTTGGCAACGCCGCTGTGACTGCCGTGGCCGCTGGTGCTGTTGTTGCCACAGCAAAAGGATTCAAAGATTCACAAAGCACACAAAATTCAACAGCAATCAATTCAACAGTTGCACAATTCTCAACAATACTTTCACCAACCGAATCCCTTAATTTGGTTTCAACAAATGAAGTTGCCCAAGACAAGGTCGCGGCATCTTTATACTATCAGACAATAGGTTCAAGGAACGGTTTGACCATTGCGGAAAGTGATGTGGCATATGCGGCACTGACGACAAATGAAAAAAGTGTTTACAGAGATAGGGTATTGGAAGAAATCACACAATTAGTATCAGATGGATACATAAAAATTGATAGGACAACACAAAACGTAAGTATTGTTGCCGAGAAAGCGAGTTTATAATGACAGAATTTTATTCGAATCTACCACAAAAAACAAAAGATAGTTTACAAAAAACTGCTGATCGTTTGGTAGACACTGACTACAAAACAAAATTTGAATTTGCGGCCAACGACTACGATGCCACTGTAGGCTTTTTTGTAAAAAGAGGTTTTGAAAGACAAACCGCTGAAGACACTGCTTACATTATTTTAAAACAGGCCAAGATAGACTCTGTTCCAGTTGGAGAAATACTAGACAAACTAACATATAAAAATCCGGCACAATTATCAGAATTAATCTCAACAATTTTAAATGCAAACAGATACAAGTCCAGCAGACTAGGGGTGAGAAATACCAGATCTGTCAAGGACACAGTGTCAAGAAACATTTCTGACTAATGACTTTACCAAGATTTGCACGAGGAAAGTTCTCTCCAAAGAACAAATTAAAATATGTTGGTACCAAAACTCCAACTTATAGAAGTAGTTGGGAACATGCGTTTATGAGACTATGTGATGAACATCCAAACGTTTATCAATGGGCCAGTGAAAGCATAAAAATTCCATACAGGCATCCATTCTCAGGCAAGTACACTGTTTATGTTCCTGATTTTTTCATAGTCTATATGGACAAAGACGGAAAAAAACATGCTGAGATGATAGAAGTTAAACCAGCATCACAGATGACAATGGAAGGCGCAGGTAGAAGCATGGGCAAAAGGAAACAAGTGGTCATTAATCAGGCAAAATGGGAGGCCGCCAACGCTTATGCCAGGCAAAGAAAAATACGTTTCAGGGTAGTTTCAGAAGAACAACTGTTCCACAATGGTTCACGTAAGTAAATATAACCATGACAAAGAAATTAGAAGAAATTTTAAATTTACCAAACGTCAAAGAAGCATTTGCAAAGGTCGATAAGAAGGAAAAAGCAAAAGAAGATTCACAGAGAGTAATAGGTAAAAATTTAGATCCAAAAACACAAGAAGCACTCAAAAAAACCTATGAAGAATTTGACAAAATTTCATCTGCTTTGCCGCAAGTAAAAGGACTTGGTGAACTGTCTGACCTTGAATTAGACAAACTGGCATTGGAGGCAGAAGACTCATATAAAAATCTTATGGATCTAGGAATGAACGTTGATTCCAGGTATTCTGGCAGAATTTTTGAGGTGGCCAGCACCATGTTACGAAACGCCATAGATGCTAAAGGTAGCAAAATAGACAAAAAACTTAAAATGGTTGAATTACAACTTAAAAAGTTGAAAATAGACAAAACTGGCAAAGATGACATTAGTGACCCCATTGAAAGCGAGGGCACTATAATAACAGATCGAAACGAATTAATGAAAAAACTGATGAAGAAAGACTAAATACTGCATTATGGGTGATTTCGTAAAATATCTATCAGAATCTGTAAAACAATATGACTACCGTATCAAAATAGCGGGAGAAATAGACAAGGATTTTGGAACAAAGTTAGAAACTGGACTCCAAAAGTTCGAAGTTGCCAAACTTTCAGCAGGTAAAACTACTCCAATCCAGGAAACTCCACTTGATTTCCCAATGTTTAAAAACACAAACGTAACAATTTTCGAACTTACAACGAATTATCCAGCAAGTGTTTTTGAAATGCAACAATACATTGCCGAGTACATGGGACTTGCTAAAAATCAAGTTGTTGTAAGAAAGCCTAATGAGCCATCAGAAGAATACCAGGCTGACATGGGCAAGGAAGAAGAAACAACAGAATTTAGATCAGTTTTACAAGATGTAGAATACAAAGACACTCCAGAATTGCCTAAAGAAAAAGAATTTGGCGACAAGGCAAATCAAAGTTTATTCAAAGAATTACTAAAAGACAGAAAAGAAAAAGTTGAAGCAGAGAAAAAAGAAACTGCACAAAAACAAATGGACAAGGACGAAAAAGGAACGCCAAGTCCATTCTCAAAACCAAAAAATCCACATCCAGATCCAAAGAGGGCATAATATGGCAGACATGATCGACATACTTAACAAACTCAGAGAATACGAAAAGCAAGGGCATGAAGTTTCAGACGCAATCAAGAGCACACAGATGACACAGACCAACGAACCTGTGAAAGAACATTGCCATTCATTCCAAGATTTCTTAAAAAGAGAAAATCTTCCACCTGTGGAAAAAATGAATTTCAATGATTACGCAAAGGCGGCAGAAATGTATGCAAAACACAAAGCAGAAATGGCAAAGGACGAAAGTGTCAATGAAGTCGGTGGCATGAGCGATGTACACATCGGAGCACAAGAGATAGTTGGAGACTATGTTGATGATGATGGTAACCTTAAAATGCCAAAAATGCAAGTAATCGCAGACATGGACAAGAAAAAAAGACAGATGGACTTTCCAAAGTCTTACGAATACGATGTGGCAATGGGCATGGTTAGAGATGACTTCGATGATGGTGGAGCGAGAAAACCTGAAATAGACGCAGAAGCAGAAGTGCAAGAAAAACAAGGTGTAGACCACGACAAAGATGGCGACATAGATTCAAAAGACTACCTAAAGTCAAGAGATATAGCAATCAAAAAAGCAATGGGTAAGGACATAAATAAAAAAGACGATATGAAAAAAGAAAATGTAAAAGAAGACATGCACATCATGACAGACTCTCCAGAAGAGATGGGAATGATGATGCAAATCTTAAAACTAGCAGGTGTAAAGCCGGTAGACGCTAAAATGATCGGTGCTGAAGAACCAGCAGACGAAACAGAATTAGCCAATTCACCAGCAGGATATCACAATGATCAAAAAGTTCAATCCATTGATGATCTTGTTAACACACACTCAGGCGGTTTAAACAGACAAAAGATTCAAATTAAGAAAGGTCACCCAGGTGACAACGAACTAACTGCTGAAGATCTTGCAACTGATCTCACTGCGCAGTATGAAAGTTTCAAAAAAACTTATCAAGCAGAAGCCAAAAAAGCAGAAGAATCTACTGAAGAAAAAAAGTAATAGTTTAGACCTCCAATAAAAACTTAAATACACTACTATGGCGTATGTATCATTAGACAGCGACCAAATAAAAAGGGCGCACAAAAAACATCGATACACAAAAGATCAAGTGTTGCAACTTGAAAAGTGTATGGATGAAAAAAATGGTCCATTGTTTTTCATGGAGTCATTCATGAAGATTCAACATCCAACAAAAGGATCAATGGATTTTAAGCCATATCCATATCAAAAAAGATTAATTCAAAGTTATAATGACCATAGGTTTTCCATCGCTATGCTTCCTAGACAGACAGGAAAAACAACTTGTGCGTCCGGATATCTAATCTGGTACGCTATGTTCAAACCAGATTCACAGATACTAATAGCCGCACACAAATATGCTGGAGCATCTGACATAATGTCAAGGGTGCGATATGCGTATGAGATGTTGCCAAGTTGGATTAAGGCAGGTGTCACACAGTACAACAGGAACAGTATAGAATTTGACAACGGTTCAAAGATAATGGCAACCACAACAACTGAAAATACAGGACGGGGTATGTCCCTAACACTAATATATTGCGATGAGTTTGCGTTCGTGCAACCACCAGAAAAAGCCGTAGAGTTCTGGACCTCACTGTCTCCAACATTGTCAACTGGAGGTAAATGTTTGATTACGTCAACGCCAAACTCTGATGAAGATCAGTTCGCGTTGATTTGGAAAGAAGCACAAAAAAGATATGATGATTTTGGGAACGATAACATAGTTGGTACCAACGGTTTCTATGCCATGAAGGCTCATTGGAGTGAACACCCAGATAGGGACGAGGCATGGGCAGAACAAGAAAAGTCAAGGATAGGTGAAGAGAGATTTAGACGAGAGCACGAATGTGAATTTTTAATTTATGATGAAACTTTAATATCAAGTGTAAGACTTGTTGAACTAGAAGGCACAGATCCAATATGGAATCAAGGGCAAGTAAGATGGTACTCCAAACCCAAGCCTAAACACACATACATGGTGGCATTGGATCCAAGTCTCGGTACAGGTGGTGATTACGCCGCAATTCAAGTTTTTGAACTACCAACATTCAAGCAAGTTGCAGAATGGCATCATAACACAACTCCTGCAAATCAGCAAATAAGAATACTACAAAGTATAACAAAATATATCAACGATACAATCATCGAACAGGACAGCACTGCAAATCCAAGCATATTCTACAGCATGGAAAATAACACACTTGGAGAAGCCGCATTGATGCGAGTAATGGACATTGGTGAAGAAAATATAATGGGCATGTTCTTGAGTGAGCCAATAAGAAAAGGACACAGGAGGAAGTTCAGAAGAGGCTTCAACACAACAGCAAAACATAAAATTGATGCATGTGCAAAATTTAAAGAACTTATTGAAAATAATAAAATGGAACTAAATTCAAAACCGTTGATATCGGAACTTAAAAACTTTGTAGCAACAGGTGTTAGTTATAAGGGCAAACCTGGAGAACATGATGACCTAGTAAGTGCAAGTCTGTTAGCAACAAGAATGATGAAGGTTTTGGCGGATTTTGACCCTAAAATTTTCGAGCAATGGACTAATAGGACTTCAGAATACACCGCTCCGATGCCTATATTTGCCAACCTAGGCACGTAATAAATACAGCATGATTTCACCAAAAACATCACTAGATTTGTTTAACAAGATAAGAAGCAAATTTGGCAACATCACCATAGGGGACGATAAAGGATCAGCGACTGCTGACCCAAGCAAAGCAGTATTTTTTGACTTTGAATTCACGGAAGACGAAGATAAATTTGGAAGAATAAGCATATCACTAGCAGACGGAGATTCCATGAAAGTATTCTACAATAGAGATATGGTTGCCAAAATAGACGAAGATGACAAAAATGAGTGGTATGATTTCGTAAAGGAACTAAAAGACTTTGCTGTTGAACACCAACTGGAGTTTGACATCAGAGATATAACTAAAACTAACCTTGATAAGCAGGATTACAAGAATCTTGCAGACACGGGTCAAACGGTAAATACTGACGAGATGTCGGAAGAACTACAAAGAATTACTAAACTAGCAGGTGTCGAGGTCAAAGAAGGACTTACAGGCACACGTAAAAGTTCATACGAAAATCTAGACAAAACAAGATTAATAATTAGGCATGCCGGACCTGTAGACGAAACAGTGCCAGGTGCTAGATCAAGACACATTAACTCCTTATACATAGAAAACGAAGACGGTGAAAGATTCAAATATCCTGTGATACATTTAGCAGGTGCAAGAGCAATGTCCAGACACGTAGCAAATGGTGGCAGACCACATGATGACTTTGGTCAACACATTATACAAACTTCAGAAGACATTGCAAAATTAAGTTCATTTTCAAGATACGCCAGCAATAAAGATCAACTAAATGACAATGCAGGTGATATTATCGAACAAACAAAATTATCCTTAGAAAATTTAAGAATGTATATTAAAAATATAGGCAAACAATCGCACTATGAAACAGCAGTAAAAGATTATAAAAAAGCAGACGCTTTAGAAATGGACGACGAAACAGCAAATTCATATAGAGAAAAATTTACGTTGAAAAATTTTGATGACAGAGTAGAGCAGGCTCTTCCAATAATACACAGAGTAATGAGTGAATTCAAAGACAAGGAACCTACTCAAACACCGGTTGATCTAGGTGCAGTGGTTCAAGGCTATCTCGCTGATCCTAAGAATAAATTAGTTTTAAGGAAAGACGATGCCGCGGACAACATGTTGAAAGTTACAAAATTCACAAACAAGAATACTATGTTAAGTTCAATATTATCTGACATAGCATCAAGAATGTTAACAAAGAGTGGAGACGAAGACCAGGTTGCCAATTTTGCATCGAGAGTAGCAGATGAGTTAGACGGAGAAGGACAACCTTTCTTCAAACCTACCAAAGATTATGTTAAAAATAAAAAAATTGCAATACAACTTGCCAAAAGATATATTGACGATTATAAGAAAATGCAGTCAGATCCAAAATATGCAGATGAAATAAGAATGGAACCAGGTCCAAAGAAAGATAGACAAGGTAAGACTAAAGAAGAAGGAGAACAGTTCGAAACTTGGGCCGAGAATGTTGAAGCAATGGGCGAAGGCGCAAAAATTAAACCTTACGTATCAATGTATTCAGATCCAGACGACGGCAAAACAATATATGATGTTTTAAACGCTGACGGCGAGTCTGCAATGAAAACAGGTGACTACGATGCCGCAACTAGATTTTTAAAACAAAACTATGACAAACTTAAAATGGGCACACCAGAAAAACAAGAAATATTGAGTAAAAATTACACAGGTTCAGCCATGCTAGGACAACATCCTAAAGAAGGCAACGAGTTTGCTATGGCAGTACAAAAAGCCAAAGCGGCGGGCATGAAAGCAGGTGACAAGTTCAAAGTCGGCGACAAAGAATACACGCTAAAAGATGCAATTGAACTTGCAGGTTTAAAGTTAGAAGAATTTTTCCAAGAAGAAGAAACAGTTAAAGAACAAGTAAACGAAGACAAAAAAGAAGACAGCGGTTTCAACATCGCAGGCGTTGACGAAGAAGTGGACAGAATCGTTAACCTAGCAAATTATTCATAGAACATAATACAAATTAAATAATATCAATGATATCAAAAACTCTCATTGGTAACCTAAACAATTTTTTCTTGATCAAAGACAAATACTTTGATACTAAAAACGATACGAAGAGAAAAACAATTAAGTTTCCTGCAAAAAAATTACCAAAAGTAATAGAACAACTGGTCAAAAAATTAAAAATAGATCCAAATACGATCAAAACTTTCAAAATAGAAGAAAGTAATGACAGAACCACCCAAAGTCCTCATGCGGATACGCCTTATGGGCAAACTACAATTATTCTTCCTTTGAAATTTTCTGGAAAAGTTTATACAATATCATACAAATCACACTACTATGGAAACCACAAAAAAGGTTACAAGTATCGTCCAAACAAAAAACAGTATTATAAAAATGAATGGCTGAGTAAAGATCACAGCAAAGTTTCAGGTATTACAAAAACAAAATTTTCAAAAAAATTTTATAAACAATATTTGTCTGATTATGAAATCGTAAATTTAAATGGCCTGACTGTAAGCAAAGTTTTCAAATGGAAAGTAGGAAAACCTATTCAACTGTTTAGTAACCAACTCCATTCAGGATCGGCATTTAAAAATTCCAAAAGATGGATAGTGATTCATTATGATCATTTACCAACAAATGATCGTTGACTTTAGATAAATATATGTGTATATTAAGCACTAATGCTTAAAATACATTTAGGCACAAACATAGGCACAAACATAGGAGGCTTACATTATGGCTACATTGGCTGAAATAAGAGCGAAGTTAAAATCTCAAGAAGTGAATCG
>MDTB01026341.1_pt1 | contig 16758 bp, 18 predicted proteins | sample 811161 | NCBI WGS metagenome assembly MDTB01 (sample SAMN05326650, study PRJNA326480) | marine metagenome | isolation source: seawater | place: Mediterranean Sea | collected 2009
CAATAATATCGATCCATACGAATGGACACTTGAGCTTGATGACAAGTGGGATCCGGACGAGGCTACTATTATAGTAGGTCAAGTAGAATTCTTTTTTGACGCTAAAGAACTTCAGATTAATCCAAAAGTATTGCAACAGATATTAGACTCGCCAGATTACAGGAATGCTGTTCGCAAAAAAATATTAGCAGATGCTAAACAAGAGGTCGGAACAGAATACAATGTCGACACATACGATCCGGGAACAGGAGCTATGCCTCTTGACAATGGAGTAAATTATGAATTTGCGCTGGTAGTTGGCTATGAAGACCCTGATGAAGTGGTAGATGTATTTGAAACGGCAGTCTGGCAACCCGGTACCGTAGACGATGAAGATAAACTTCGCGAAATCTTTTTGGGTACCCTGCAGACAATACAAAGACTGCGAATGCCGTCTGGAATGAAAGGTTCAGAACCTATCGAACAGCTGTGGGACGATGAGCCAGATCCGGCCCCGGCCCAAAATTCTGAAGATAGTAATCTACCAACTAGTAGTTTAACTGAAAGCATAAACGATAGAAATATGCATAGGATGTATAAGAAATGGAGAACCTTTATAAAATGAATTACAAACTATGGCTGATCCTTCTGCTGTTGTTATTGGCATGCGGATCAAAGAAAAAACAAACGATTGAGCAACCGCCGGCTGAACAATTTAACCGATACGAAGAGATTGATTTTCCGGAGGATGAAGAATTAGAAGATTTGCCAGAAGCAGGCGAAGGCACAAAGGAAGGTGAATAAAGCTATGAAACTTATATCTACACACATATGCAAGGGTCAAAACATTGGCGTGCACGGAAACCTTTTCGGCGGAGTGATGTTGTCGTGGCTCGATGAAGCGGGCGCGGCATATGCATGCCAAGTTTGCGACACTCCACGAATGGTAACAGTCAAGATGGCTGAGACTGTATTCAATAGGCCCGTGCGACCGGGTCAACTTATTAAAGTATACGGTGAAGTACTGGACATTGGAAACTCCTCATGCAAAGTTAAGTTGCAAGCTAGGAGACACAGCGTTTATAATGGTACGCAAAAATCAGTTTGCGAGACTGAGTTAACCTATGTTAGAATTGATGGCGATGGCGAGGCTATACCAATCAGCAAAAAGGTTAAAGATGCATATCGCCAAATGTTAGAGGCTAACTATGATGATTCTGAACTATATGAAATACACGGAGGAGATTAGAGAATCTGAGAGCGAAAACGGATCTCAAATACCGAAATGGCCAAATTTTCCCGGGGCCAAATTTTTCCAGATTTTTGGGTTTTAATTATGACTAAGTATTATAAAAAATGGAGGACATTTTTAGCGGAATCTGAATCCGCTTATGAAAAGCTGCCAGCAGATCTTAAATCTAAGGTTGATGCGGAGAAAGATACATACAGAGCTTCTTATGCGCTTTCCGCTGATCCATTTGGTTTAATGCCTCACGGAGCTTCTGCGCAAGTGTGGCTACAGGATATTAAAGATAGGAACCCGGAATTTTCTGACGATCAGGCAGTAGAATATTATAGTCAAAATATATTGCCGACTTTGGAACCTGCGATAGCTGACGAGCCGCACTTCAAGTCGGCTCTTAGCCGTGGAAGATCCGCCAAAAATACAGGCGTCCAAAGCGTTGCATCGTACGCTACACCCACATATGCCGATGAGAGTGGGACAGTATTTATGGGCTTTGAGGATCAGCCAGAAGCCGGCCTTGAAAGATATGATGATGGTGGGTCGACCTACCAAGGCGTTTTGGGACACGAAATGGCACACGCTATTGATTTTGAGCTTGGCGGAGATTCAGAGCGTCCACCAGACGTTGTAGATATCAATCCTAGATCCGTGCGAGGTCATTCTGATGATGAGCACGGCCATAGCACCCAACGCGCATCCAATGCGGTGAGGCAATTGCCTAAATTTGAACAAGCGTTTCCCGGGATCACAGCCATGCAATCCCAACCATCCGCTGAACACGAACACTGGCAGGATGTCGGGGAACCTTATGCCGATATAATCAAATTGAGGGCAAAACTAAACACACAGTGGCTTCAAGGCGAGAGAGAAAGCCCGCTGCTAACCCCAGATGATTTGCAAAACATAGAGCGTTCTCGTCATTACTATGGTCATCCGGGATGGATGGGGGGCGATTTGAGAGACTTAATAATAAATATGAGAAATCCTAACTTAAATGATCAGGAAATTGTTGATATTCTTAACTCAATTGCCGTTGCAGACTCACCCGAAGCACCAGTGGTTGTTGAGAAGCGAATTTTCAGCAAATGGCGCAAATTTTTATCCGAGGAGAGAGAAGACGATATGGATAGTAAAAAGATAGCAAAGATAGTCTTGTATGATGGTAATAAAGTGTTACTTTTAAAAAGATCACCACATTTAAAAAAGTATCCCGGTGAGTGGGACTTACCCGGTGGACACTTAATTGTTGGCGAAGAAGTTATGACAGGATTGCAAAGAGAAGTGTGGGAAGAGACGGGTTTGACTATCCGCAGCCCCGAAAAATTATACTCTCAGAGCAGATATACGTACTTTAAAGCACAAATACCTACCGGTGGAGTAAAACTTAGCCAAGAACATACTAATTATAAATTGATAGATATGGCAAATTTAGATAAATACGATTTGCCGAAAAAATATGCAGATGCAGTAAGGAGAGCATTTAAATGAAATTGTTGATGGAAAATTGGCGCACGTTTACAAATGAGGCAAAATCCTCTGATTTGTCTAAAGTGGTAAAAGCGTTGCGTGACGAGGGGGGAGCCGCCGGTTTAAGCGCGATTAAAAAGCATACAGACCTCTCAACGGAGGAAGTAAAGAGTATCGTCAGTTCTGCGCAAAACATTAAGGTGCACACTGATGGTGATTATATTCTAGTAGACAAGAGTCTAAGTGAAGAAAAGAATGAAGAAGGGAAAGAGAAGGGAGCAGACGGCAAAGCTTGCTGGGATGGCTATAAGCACGCTGGTACTGAAAACGGCAAGGACAAGTGCGTACCGATGGAAGAAGGCGAGAAACCGGGCCTATGGGACAACATTCATGCTAAAAGGAAAAGAGGGGAATCGCCCGCTAAGCCCGGTGACGAAGATTATCCTGAAACCTTAAATGTTGATGAATCCTTCATTAATCAAATGATCCGAGAGGAGATCGAGGCGATGCTAGATGAGAAAAAGAAGAAAAAGAAGAAGAAAGGCAAGAAGTCTCCAGCTTGGCAAAGAAAAGCGGGCAAAAATAAAGAAGGCGGCTTAAACAAAAAGGGTCGCGAGTCTTATGAAAAAGAGAATCCCGGCAGCGATCTCAAAGCCCCAACAAAAAAGAAGGGCAACAAAAGAAGAAAATCATTTTGCGCTAGGATGAAAGGAATGAAGAAGAAAAATACCAGCAAAAAGACGGCTAATGATCCAGACAGCAGAATTAACAAGTCTTTGAGAAAGTGGGACTGCTAATATGAAGAAGTTGTATGAAAATTGGCGAAGGTTTTTGTTTGAAGCGTTGGACTTAATGTGCCCACCTGCGACTCAAGACTTAGAGCTTAATACTAGAAATCGAAATTCTGCAATTGAAGCTAAGCACATACAATATGGCCCCATGAACTTAGCAGACGAGAAATATTGGGTTAGGATTGCTCAGTTTTGGAATACGGAGCCGGAAGTGGCTAAACAGTCACGTTGTGGTAATTGCACGGCTTTTGATATTTCCCCAAGAATGCAAGACTGTATGCCCGGCGAGACATCTGACGAAGAGGGTCAATTAGGCTATTGCTGGATGCACAATTTTAAATGTCATTCCGCACGCTCCTGCTATACGTGGGCTGCTGGCGGACCTATAGAGGAGGACAGCGTTTCGGCAGACTGGCAACAGCGGTCCGGTATAGGCGCAGATGATGAAACTCCTACTTGAAAATTGGCGAAAGTATATTAATGAAGTTGCTATGGGTCATGACATGGCAAAATCTATTGAATATACGGGATTTATTTTAGATGAAGCCTCGCATCAAAAACTAGCACAACTAGCACCGGAAGGATGGAAGGTGTATGCTCATCACATGACGATGATTCCACCGACAGAGCAAAAACAGCGTTTGCCCACCGATCAGTTTTATAAAGGATGCTTAACAGTCACCGGTATAGCACAAAATGATCGCGTTATTGCTGTGAGAGTTGATGCAGAAAGTCAAAACCTTTATAACAAAATTGAAGGTCTTCCGCATATTACTGTTGCCACCAATCCAGATGCTGGCGGTAAGCCAGCAATGTCTAATGAATTTGGAGAGCAAGACTACAAACCAACTGATCCTATTGAGGTTTGCGGAAAGGTTGAGGAAGTTTTAAGATGAAACTCTTAATGGAAAATTGGCGAAAGTATATAGCAGAAGATTGGCGCGATACATCGTGGGAAACCGATGATGACAAGGTTACAATCGGAGATGTGGTTGATTATCTAGGAGATGAAACTGTTGATGTTAATGTCTTAGAACTCTCGCAACAACTACCGTCTTTGCCAACACAGGGAGCAGAAAGAGTAGCGGCCGCAAGTTTAGAGTATCCAATTATCGTTGTGAAGAGCGGTGGACAATATCGATATGTTCTGGATGGTAATCATCGTCTTCAAAAAGCAATTGATGAAAAGATTGAGAGTATAAAAGCAAAAATCTTGGATCTAGATAACCCAGAAACTCCAGAAGTTTTTAAGAGGACGTTCGGATGAAACTCTTAATGGAAAATTGGCGAAGGTTTATAACTGAAGAAACGGATGCAACAGGTGCTATGCCTGCGCATCTTGACACAAAGAAGATCGAGGCTGCGAATCAAGAGCTTTTAAATCAGCAGGGCCATACCATCTTGCGTGAGCTTGGCAGAGGATATTATGGAGTCGTATACGAGGTTCAGAATGAACAAACCGGAGAACGCCTCGCAGCGAAAGTTGTCAGAAAGAGCGATAGAGAAACGGAAAATTACGAATTTGCTATGAAAAACAAAGCCTCAATGCCTCCTGAATATGCAAAATATTTGCCAGAGGTTAAAGAAATTATACCCGGCGCGTCAGATCGCAACATTATATTCATGGAGTTACTTAAACCTTTGCCAGACAGAGTAGCACAGGAATTGTTTGCAATGGAGGACGAGCCCGATGCATCGCAAAAAACGGAAAAAATCTTAAAAAGCCCCGAAGCGGTAGCCGAGTTGGTTGGGAGAATTGTTAACAATAATAGAATCTTGAATCAAATGCGTGATTTTTTAGTTAATCGTGAAAAGGTTACAAAAGCTGCGGTTAGCGCAGCGACCAAATCTCCACACTCGGATCCTGAAGGTCTCTTAAGAATTGTGTATGGTGCCGTAGTCCGTGAGCTTGAATTCCAAAGTGTTGGAGTTTACAAGTCTTTTGAGAAAGCCCTAAAGAGCGACATGACGTTCTATCTTTCTAAGCAGGTTGTACCTGTTCATCAGCCAGAACCAGACGATCCAGATCCTGATGATCTGTGGACTGGCCCAGCAATGGCAAAAACACAAGATTTGTTTCCCGAAGCTGAGAATCTGATGAAAGCGATGAAGTATTTTATGCAGGACCAAAACTGGCAACCTAAAGACGTACATATAAAAAACGTTATGATGAGACCTGCGACAAATGATTTTGTAATTGTAGATCTGGGACTGTTCCAGAAAGGGATTTTTGAATAATGAGAGATTTGATTGATAGGTGGTCAAAATACACCAGTGACTCGATTTCGGAAGAAGTATTACCTTCCGAAGTTGATGTAAGTAGCTTTAAAATAAATAACGATCTTGAACGAAAGGTTTGGGGCATTGATGATAAACTAAGGCCCGAAATTAGAGAAAGATTGCTGCAAATTGCCACTGAAGCTTGGTCTATTATGGGCTTGCCAACAGTTGCGGTGGATGATATCACGTTTACCGGCTCTCTTGCCAACTATAATTGGTCCAAATTCTCTGATGTTGATTTGCATGTGTTGGTCGATTTCGCTGATCTCCCGGGTTCTGACGACCTAGCCGAAGCGATGATGAACGCCAAACGCGCCGCGTGGAATAAAAAACACAATATCACAGTACATGGCTACGAGGTTGAGATTTACATTCAAGATTCTAAAGAGGTACACCACTCAACCGGTGTTTACTCAGTATTGCATGATGGATGGATCGTTAAACCTGAAAAAAAGAATTTTACAATTGACCACGAAAACGTTAAAATTAAAGCTGCACATATAATGAACCAGATTGATAAAATAGCACACAAGCACGAACAAGGACAACTTGAACAAGCAATACAGGATGTCGATAGACTTAAGAGTAAAATCAGAAAATTTAGAAAATGTGGGCTTGAACAGGGCGGCGAGTACTCTACGGAAAACATCGCCTTTAAGGTGCTCAGACGTAATGGCTATCTTGGTAAACTTTCTGACATTAAGATAGTTTCTTACGATAAAATGAGATCTATATAAAGATATTGCTTGACTTTGTAACCTAATTTGGTTATTATTAGTATTGATACAAAACTATAACACCGGAGTACGCGTGGCTGAATCAAACCGCGTAGACTTTTCTAGATTTGGTAAAGCATTTCAGGAAAGTCTCTGCCAACTAATTTTACAAGACCGGCCATTTGCCGATCAAATTTGCGAGGTGCTGCACGTCGAATACTTTGAGCTAAAGTATTTGCAAGTCTTTGTCAGAAAAGTTCTGGACTACAAAGACAAATATAAAGTGCACCCAACGTCTAAAGTCATGACAACCATTCTTAGAACCGAAATGGATGGTGAGAACGAAGCAGTTCAAAAACAGGTTCGTGATTACTTTGCGCGCATCTACGAGGTTGAAGTTGAAGGCTCGGAATATGTTAAGACTACGGCTCTTGACTTTTGCAGAAAACAGAACTTAAAGGACGCGATGATTAAGTGCGTGCCTCTACTAGAAGAGTCCTCGTTTGATGAGATTAGCTCAATACTTACAAGCTCTCTGAAGCTGGGGATTGACAACAATTATGGATACGATTATCTTAAAGATTTTGAAGAGAGGTTCGCGTTTAAAGCTAGGAATCAAGTGACAACGGGATGGGAGCACATCGATAAAATTTGCAAAGGCGGCCTTGGACAAGGAGAGCTTGGTGTCGTTATCGCCCCCACCGGCGCTGGCAAGTCTATGGTGTTGGTTCACTTGGGCGCCTCTGCGATTAAAGCGGGCAAAACTGTCGTCCATTACACGCTTGAGTTGCAGGATGTATCCATTGCCTCACGGTATGATAGTTGTCTATTTGGAGTGCCGCTCTCGGACCTACCATCATTTAAAGAAATGATCTATGAAAAGGTGCAAGACGTCTCCGGCCGACTAATTATTAAAGAGTATCCCACCAAGTCTGCTTCAACAAAGACATTGCAGGGTCACTTAGAAAAGTTGAAACAGAGAGGGATTAAGGTTGATATGGTAATTGTAGATTATGGTGACTTGCTCAAACCAGTATCTTCTCACAGAGAAAGGCGACATGACCTGCAATCTATCTACGAAAATCTGCGCGCAGTGGCACAAGAATTTGAATGTCCACTATGGACAGCATCACAAACAAACCGTTCCGGCCTGAATGCCGAGGTAATTACTATGGAATCTATTAGCGAAGCTTTTAGCAAATGCTTTGTGGCAGATTTCATTTTTTCTTTATCAAGAACAGTCGAAGATAAAGCAGGCAATACTGGTCGTTTCTTTTTAGCTAAGAATAGGTTTGGGCCAGACGGGATCATATACCCGATATTTATGGACACCTCAATGGTTAAAATAAAGGTGTACGAGTCTAACGGCGAGACTCCAAGTGAGTTGGTGGCTAAAACCGCTAAAGAGCAGGCCGAACTTTTAAAAGAGAAGTACAAAGAATTCAGAACAGGAAATGGGAGTAAATAAATGTTCAATAAAAAACAAGTTATGAAAAAAACATTAGAGTATTTTGACGGCGACGAATTGGCCGCTAATGTCTGGACCACCAAATACGCACTAAAAAACTCGGATGGTCAATATCTGGAGCAAACTCCAGATGATATGCACCAAAGGATGGCGCATGAATTTGCTAGGATTGAAAATAAATTTAATAGTGAAAGGGCGCTGCCGTACGACACTATTTATAAATACTTGCAGCACTTTAAGTATATCGTGCCGCAAGGCTCGCCCATGATGGGCATCGGAAATAATCATGTTAACGTCTCATTATCGAACTGTGTTGTCGTGGATGCTCCCAGTGACAACATCTCCTCCATTATTAACTCCGGCCGCGATCTCGCTAATTTATTTAAGCGCCGTTGTGGCGTTGGTGTTGACATTAGCAACTTGCGACCAGAAGGAGCCCCAGTAAACAATTCGGCTGGAACCACCACCGGTGCATGGTCCTTTGCAGACTTTTACTCTTATGTATGTCGAATGATTGGTCAAAATGGCCGTCGTGGCGCCTTGATGATCACAATGGATGTACGCCACCCCGATATCAGAAGCTTTATTAAAATGAAGCACGATTTATCAAAAGTCACGGGTGCAAATGTCTCCCTCAAGATAAGTGATAGTTTTATGCAGGCAGTTCAAGACAAAAGTTCTTTTACTTTACACTACCCGATTGGATCTGACGAGCCAACCCACACCGTTGAAATAGACGCGCAAGAACTATGGGATGATATAGTAGAGTCGGCCACCAAAACAGCTGAGCCGGGGTTGTTAATGTGGGACAACATTACCAAGACTTTACCAGCAGAATGTTATGCCGAGGACGGATTCAAAACCATTACCACAAATCCTTGCGGAGAAATTCCACTTTCGGCAAACGACTCATGTAGACTAATATCTATTAATTTAAAAAGCTTTGTAGACAGAAAGTTTACTAAGAAGGCTAAATTTGATTTTACCAAATTTGCAGAAATCGGAGCGATGGCCATGAGGCTGTCTGACGATCTAGTAGAGCTTGAGCTAGAAAAGCTTGAAAGAATTATAGAGGTGTGTGATACCGAGGATGAGCTTTTGTTGTGGGGCAAACTTAAACGTGCCTGTGAAAGCGGTCGACGTACGGGACTTGGTACGCACGGCTTAGCAGACGCGGTGGCGTGCCTTAACATGAAATATGATTCACCCGAAGCATTAGCTTTTATCGACAAAGTATATGAAACCTTGCGTAACTCCGCCTATATGGAGAGTGCACGACTTGCCGAAGAAAGGGGAGCGTTTGAAGTGTTCGATTGGCAGAAAGAGAAAGACAATTTATTTATTAAAGCTTTACCAGAGAATATTCAGATGCTGATCAGTCAGGTTGGTCGAAGAAATATTTCAATACTTACCAATGCGCCCACTGGTTCTGTCTCTATTCTGTCGCAAACTAGCTCGGGCCTTGAACCGGTTTTCCGCAATAAGTATACCAGACGAAGGAAGCTCGATCATAGAGACTCTAACGAAGAGGCAGACTTTGTAGATGATCTGGGAGATCGTTGGAGAGAGTTTGATGTGTTTCACCATAACGTTAGCGAGTGGCTGAAGATTACAGGAACAGATTCCGATGTTGATTTACCTGAATTTTTTGTAGAAAGCGATCAGATTGATTGGGTCAAGAGGATTGAAATCCAAGCAGCTATTCAGAAAAGCATCGACCACTCAATCAGTTCCACGATCAACTTGCCGAAAGGAACTGACCCTAAAGTTGTTGGCGAGCTTTATTTTAACGGCTGGCTGCATGGACTTAAGGGTATCACCGTTTATGTTGATGGCTCAAGATCTGGCGTCCTAATATCCAAACAAGAGGAATTGACCACAGATGTAGAATTGTTCCCACACAATCACGCACCCAAAAGACCAATTGAGCTTCACTGTCGAATCCACCAAACAACAATTAAGGGAGAAAAGTGGACTGTTCTGGTTGGCTTGCTTGACGGCAAACCTTACGAAGCAATGGGCGGCCTTTCGACATTTGTTGAGATTCCAAAAAGGTATACAGAAGGGATTCTTATTAAACATCCTAGAAAAACCATGAATTCAAAATATGATTTGAAGTTTGGCGAGAATGGCGATGAGGTAATAATTAAGGACTTGGTTAAGGTATTTGATAATCCCAACCATTCCGCTTTCACTCGCCTTATATCACTATCTCTACGCCATGGCGCGCCGATTCAATATGTTGTTGAGCAGATGCAAAAAGATCGTGACAGCGATATGTTCTCGTTCGCACGCAGTATCGCCCGCGTGTTGAAAAATTATATTGTAGATGGCACAGAAGCCAGCGACAAAGTTTGTCCCAGTTGCAATGTAGAAGATGGCCTAATTTATATCGAAGGTTGTCTAACTTGTCAAAATTGCGGCTTTGCAAAATGCGGATAATTTGATTTGACATTTATAGCATATTCAGTTATAATATTAATAGTCTTTTTATGAGAGGTAAAACATGGCGGCAGACTTTGAGCATTTAATGTCTCGCTCTACGCAAAAGCAAAGATGCGATGACGGCAGAAAACATCGTTGGGTGCCTTCTGGTACAATTGAGGCGAAGGTTGGAGACAATATCAGGGTTGACTTTTATTGCACTGGATGTCATAAAAGCGAGGTTGTCTTCTTATCATTGCAGCAGTTCCGCCTCCACGAAAGACTTTTGATGAAAAACATACAAAAAACTTAAGGAAGATAAGATGAAATTTGAACCTGCCAATCGCCACCTTTTGGTGGAACATATAGTGACCGAGAAAAGCCAAGATGAAGATTTCGGCATCCTTCTACCAGAAGATTATAAACCCGTAGAGTCTCCCTACATTGCTGTGAGAGTTGTTGATTGGGATCGACAAAAGGTTAGCCTTCAACTCCATGCGGGGTCTACTGTGATAGTTAATCGTTCTATGGTTGAACAGATAAGCTATCATGGGCATAATTTTTACGTTGTCTTAGAAAATTACGTTGTTGGTACACTGACTACCGATGTGGAGAGCGGTAATTAAAGGACACGAATACCAGCTTGATCACATTGTGATTGGCGGCACGTTAAATGCCGCTCTGTTCTCTTACATACATGACTTGCCGCTATTTTATGTAATTGAGCGCGCACCTTCGATATTCGAAATGGATTCAGATGGCGTTCCAAAATTAAACCTTTTTAGGCACATGTTATTTCAACTTTCGCTGAGGGGCAGGCATATTTTAGCTGATAAAGCCAGTAGCATTCGCATTGTCGACAATATTCTAAAGATTACAACCAATAATTTTTCTATTTTTAAGGCGACTTATCGCAAAGCAACAGTTTTTGACAATACCGGCGTCTCTGGACTGCCAACGCCCGACGCTGAAGCTGACGACAAATATAGAGTTGAGGACTGGTTTAATGTCAGATGTGGCATGGTTCACGAACACCAGACCATAGAAACTGCCGACGATTTTGTCAACACAATACACTTTTACCCCTCAGAAAGAATAGATGGACAGCACAACAAGAAAGATCTGGTTGCCGTGTCTCACATGACAAGCACAGACAAGGAAGATATTAATTACTCAGAAGTGTATGTCAAATTCAAGACGTTGGACCTAATGAAGACTGCCGGCATTCGCGGAGCTAAAAACGGCGTCTGCTCCAAAACTGGCACACAGAAATATTATGCTCCAAAAATAGAGCATGTTCGGCGAAACTGGATCCCGCTATCGCGACCGCACTATGAGGACACCGAGTGGCTTCAATTCGATTACAACAACTATGCTCAAGATAAAGAATTATGGAACAGGGCAAAAACAAGTTTAACTCTTTTCACTTAGCAGGCATCGTACCTGTCGCTGGTCAAAAGCTAGATTTTGATTTCCCATGGCATGACTGTATGCAGCCTTTGGCACCAAACTATTTGGCAATTCATCACGCTGTTATGCAGTGCGCATGGGCCGGCTGCGAGACCATATGGATCACTTGCCATAGCGATATGCAGCCGCTAATCAGACATGAGGTTGGAGAATATGTGTATGACCCCGTGTGGTATGGCCGTTCATACGAATATCGACCATCTGAAGTTAGAAAAATAATACCAATTTACTATGTTCCAATACATCCAAACGATAGGGATAAGAGAGATTGTCTTGGCTGGAGCGCTCTTTATGGAGCTAACGTTGCATATTGGACTAGTCGCCGCATGAGCAGATGGGTTGTACCAGATAAGTATTATGCATCATTTCCATATGGAGTGTATGATAATCGTATTGTTAGAGAGCATCGAAAGTCTATATCTTCTAAAAACGGCTTTTTTCTTAATCATCATGGTAAAAATGTTTCAGACGGTTTGTATTTGGGGTTTACTTTTGATGCTGATGATTTTAAAAGATACCGTTCGCAACTTCGCAAAAATGCTACTGGCATTAGGGGTGATTCTTTAGATAGCGTATTGCCAATCGAAGAAAGGTGGTCTGCACGCAACTTTCCCCTTGACAAAGTATTCAAATCAGTTATAATAGATAATGATACTGTTCAAGTTGAAGTGCCGGAATACCACAACATAGATAACTGGCTCGGCTACTGCGATTACATAGCTTCACCCCTCAGAGCGGCAACAAAAAGGCCGTTCAAAAAAATCTTAGATTACCACGAACTCAATCCGATAGGAATAGATAATGAATAACAACAAGAGAAACAACTCAACTATTAAATTTGCAGGCCTACACGCTCATTCCGTTGCTGGCTCGATTTTTGATGCTTTGGGCTACCCAGCCGATCATATGGACTTTGCATATGACAATGGGTGTGATGCACTGGCACTCACCGACCATGGAAATATGAATGGATTAGCCTATCAAGTGCTGCATGCTAAAAAGATGCATTCTGAAGGCAAGCAGTTTAAGCCAATTTATGGACTGGAGGCCTATTTTATTCCATCTCACACGGCTTGGCGTAACGAGTATGAAAAGGCAATGGAAGACAAAAAGAGGTCACGCTCCATTGCAAAAGAATCTGCCTCCGGAGCAACTGTTGAGGACGAAGCCGCCAGCAAGCGAACACAAGATATTCTCAAAGCCCGCCGTCACCTTGTTTTGCTGGCGCAGAACGAGACTGGCTTGAAGAACCTTTTTAAACTTGTCTCGGACAGTTATAAGTCAGAAAACTTCTATCGATATCCTAGAGTTGATTACGAAATGCTCAAAGAACACAATGAGGGCATTATTGCCGCATCTGCTTGCTTGGGCGGAGTGTATGCCGGCAACTATTGGTCCGCTAGCATATATGACGAGGAAGGCAATCGCACGGGATTTGACGAGCATGTGGCCCTTGAGGCGATGAGAGAAACCACCAGAAACATGGTGGATATTTTCGGTGATCGCTGGTATGCAGAAATTCAATGGAATAATATTCCGCAACAGCACGAACTAAACCAACTAATCATTAAGGTTGCTGCTGAATTTGGTGTCGAACTTATTTCTACTGCCGATAGTCACTATCCTAACCCAGATGCATGGAAGGACCGAGAGCTTTACACTCGCTTGGGTTGGCTCGGTAAGGGCGGACTCCCAGAATATATGTCCTCAGATTTGCCGGAAGGAGTTGAGGAAGTTGGCTATGAACTGTATCCAAAGAATGGCGACCAAATGTGGGAATCTTATAAAAAGTATTCCAAGCTATGCGGGCATGAGTACGATGACGACCTAATCATGCGTTCTATTACCAACACTCACTACATTGCTGAAGACAGGGTAAAGGGCTTCTTTCCAGACAACACTGTCAGGCTCCCCGAGTTTGTGGTTCCTGCAGGCTTGACGGCCACTCAGGCCCTCGTCAAGCTTTCCATGGACGGTTTAGGTGCCCTGAGTCTTGATGGCGACTCCGAATACTTGGAGCGCCTTAAGAGTGAGTTAAAGGTTATCGATGATCGGGGCTTTTCAAAATACTTTCTAACCATGAAGGCTGTTTCGGATAAGGCATCAGACAGTATGTTGGCTGGACCCGGCCGAGGGTCAGCCGCCGGCTCTCTTGTGGCCTATGTTTTGGGTATCACTCAGGTTGATCCCATTAAGTATGGACTACTATTCTCTAGATTCTTGCGCTCAGACGCCACTGATTATCCCGATATTGATTACGATGTAGCTGATCCGATGGAACTTAAAGAAAGACTAATCGGAGAGTGGGGTGACGATACTGTTGTACCTATTTCAAACTGGAATACGCTACAGCTTCGTTCGCTAGTAAAAGACATTTCTAAGCTTTACGAGATTCCGTTTACTGAAGTTAATGCTGTTACTGGGAAGATGATTTGGGAGGCAACGCCCGCAGCGAAATTGAAGCATGGAATTAAAGCTGGCGTTTACGTGCCAACATTTGAGGAAGTTAAAGAATTTAGTCCTTCGTTGCAATCTTTTCTGGTGAAATACCCAATGGTCGCCAACCATATCGACATCCTGTATGGCCAAGTGCGCTCCTGCTCAAGGCATGCCGGCGGCGTTGTCATTGGAGAGAACCTAGACTATCACATGCCGCTTATCAATTCTGGCGGCGTCAGACAGACTCCTTGGAGCGAGGGTCAAAACGTTAGACACCTAGAACCAATGGGGTTTATTAAGTTTGACATTCTTGGTTTAGCTTCGTTGCGTATGATTGACGGTGCTATAAAGCATATTCTCAAGCGACACTACAATGTCGAGAACCCAACCTATGAAGATGTTAAGAGCTTTTATGACTCTAAGTTGCACCCTGACGTGCTAAACTTTGAAGATCAGGACGTTTATGAGAGCGTGTTTCACGCAGGTCAATGGGCTGGGATCTTTCAGTTTACCGAGAAGGGGGCACAAGAATTCTGTACCCGAGCTAAGCCAACCAGTATTATTGACTTATCCGCCATCACTTCTATCTATCGACCGGGCCCATTGAGTGCAGACGTTGACGACAAGTATGTAGAAGCAAAGAACAGTCCTCAATATATCAAATATCTTCATCCGATTGTGCAAGAAGTAACTGAGGATACTTATGGTTTTTTGATTTTCCAAGAACAGATTGCAATTTTGGCCCATCGATTGGGAGATGATGTTTCGCTTGACGAAGGTAACAAACTCCGCAAACTTCTTACAAAGAAAGGAACAGGCAAGGGAGCCACGGAAAAGAGAAAGATCTATGACAAGTTCATGAAGGGATGCGTCAGCAAGAAGATCCACAGGATTGACGCACAAAAACTGTGGGACACTTTCGAATATTTCTCTGGGTATGGATTCAATAAGTCGCATGCCGTATCTTACAGTATTCTAAGTTTTCAATGTGCGTGGCTGTGCCACTATTATACGGCAGAGTGGGTTGCTTCTTTCTTGGATAAAGAACCGGAAAAGCGAAAGGAGAAGGCCATCAGCCTTGCTAAGAGTTTAGGGTTCTCGATTCGCTCATTAGATATCAACACATCTGGAAATGTCTGGGAAATCAGCGATGATGGGCAGACATTAGTGCAGCCCTTGACGTCCATTAAGGGTTTGGGAGCCGCAGCGATTGAGCAAATAATCAGCAACAGGCCTTTTCTGACAATTGAAGACTTCTTGTTTAGCGAGTCTATTGTTTATAGCAAATTGAATAAGAAAGCTATTGACGTGCTCGTTAGGAGTGGCACTATGGGCACCCTGATGGACGGGCGGTTCACTGGTGCCAAGCACTTCTGGTCAGCGGTTGCCGTCGACCGGCCACGGAAGCAGAAGAACTTGGATGAAAATATTGATACATACGCGCCGGAAGGAGACTTCTCTGAGGAAGAGAAAATCCAATACTTAGTTGACTTGACTGGTGTGTTTCCGTTTGATCTTGTCATGAGCGATAAAATTAGAGAATCGCTTGACGTTAGGTATATACCACCAATATCTGAGTTTGACAGCGATTTACAGTTAGCTTGGTTTATCCCCAGAAAGGTGGTGCCTCGCAAAACAAAGAACGGAAAGGACTATTGGGTACTGGAAGTCATCGACGACTCAAATAACTCAACCACGATCCGCTGCTGGGGTGTGCGCCCAAGTATCGATATGATTCACATCAACAGGCCTTACATGGCTCGTTTAGATCACAACGCACAATGGGGATTTTCAACAAGATCTATTAGGCATAATTTTAGATTATTAGGATAAAGGAGGAAATATGCTATTAGAATATTACAGAGTGAGGGACACTGCGAACCCTCCAACAAGGGCTAACCCAAGTGACGCTGGGTTGGACATTTATTACAGTCCAGAAAACCCTGCTGAAATCATGGCAACTATCAAGCCGGGTTCTAGCATGGTTTTACCAACTGGATTAAAATTTGGGGTTCCGCATGGCTATATGCTGGAGGTAAAGAATCGATCTGGTGTGGCTGCTAAACGAGGATTGTTGGTGGGAGCATGCGTTATTGATTCTGGATACGATGGAGAGGTGTTTATAAACCTTCACAATGTTGGCTCTGAGCAGCAATCAATTTTACCCGGCACAAAGATAGCTCAAGTGATTATGGTGCCGGTCGTCCATTTCAGGGCCGTCGAGACTATCACTGATAATCTTTATGATTGGTATCCTATCACTATTAGCGACAGAGGCGATGGAGCCTTGGGGAGTACTGGAGAATGAACGCAGCAACACAGAAAACAATGTTTTCGTCTAAAACTGGAGACTGGGCAACGCCGCAAGACTTTTTTGATAAGCTCAATTGGCGATTTGGCAGATTTACGCTCGACCCGTGTGCTTCAATTCATAACACAAAGTGTGCAAACTTTTATACAAAAGCGGAAGACGGGCTC